>JGI12316J15310_10000031_pt22 | contig 97853 bp, 62 predicted proteins | sample MarCyaLeptolynsp_FD_15310 | JGI IMG/M metagenome (IMG submission 15310) | reverse complement strand
AGAGAATGAAACAGCTCTTAAGACAGATGTTACAGGAGTATTCTGCTGGAACCATGTAGCACCTTCATCTGTCGTTTTGAGAATCTTACCATTACCAAGAAGAGAATATGCGATCTGAGTATTCGGAATAGCATAAATATCCATTATGGCCTCTGTCGTTCCTGTAGCAACAGTAGCCCATGTTGTACCGCCATTAGTACTTCTAACAGCAATACCATCATCACCAACCGCTATCCCAGTATCTGTATCAAAGAATACAATTCCATTTAAGGACTTGGAAGTAGAGGAATTAGCAGTAAACCAAGTCGTGCCACCATTAGTTGTCCTTAATAAACGACCATTAGTACCTACAATATAGCCATTCTCACCTATGAAGAAGATGTCATTAAGTGCATCAGATGTATTCGAAGCCAGGGACTGAAAACTACTGCCACCATTGTATGATATGGTAAGATATCCATCATTACCAGCCGCAACCAGAGTATCACTCCCTTTAGCAAAAACTGTACGAAGCTGTTTATTAGTCTGGGAATTAAGATCTGCCCAAGTATCACCTTTATCTTGGGTCTTTCTTATAGTACCGTTATCAGCTACATAGTAACCGTCAGATGTACCGAAAAGCGAGATATCATTGATATTATTACCGGTACCCGAAGTAATTGAGCTCCAAGTTGCCCCATAATCTGTGGATCGGAGCATTGTACCCGAACCACCAACGGAAATAAAAGTCGATGAATTGGCATAAGAATCTATACCATTCAAAACATTAGAAGTACCTGAAGTTACTTCAGACCACGTATTGGCCAATCCTTGGCTGCAAATAGCCAGCATAGTCACAGTTACTGCGACAAACTGACTGAAGAATCTGATTTTCATCTCAAACCTATTATTGTCGTTCCTTCGATGTAGGTCTTAGACGCAAGTGTTTCTGTTATTTCAGAATACAGATCTACTGCTAAGTCTAAGTCTGTCAATGATTCCCTTTTGTAAAGAATCACCAATTATTTTAAACTGGTAAGCCCCTTTGTGTAAGATGCTTTCCCATTCAATTCTCTGAGACTGATCCAACTCTTCTTCCGAATCATAAATAATATTTATGATTGAGTCATCCTCAAGCTCATAGTGAAGTATTCTATCTCCATCTGTCAGAACACCTCTTTTTATATTTTGGTCTCCAAAACCTAATCTGGTTATACTTATTAGCAGCTGATCATTTCCAAGATGGAAAGTATAGCGGCTATTTACAGGATCATCAGACATTGGCTTCAAATCAGACATTGGTAATTTGTCTTTATAAGAACCAACCAACTTATTCTCTTTTTCCATGGTATTCCTTTACTCAATTTGAGAATATTTAATAAGTATATTGATTGAAGTCCATAACCTAGAGAACTCTCTGGTATGACTTTTATCGGCAATTTACCTATCATCTTGATACTCTTTCTAAGTAGAACCAAGGAAATTTATACGTGTCTAATCAAAAAAATCCTATTTAATAGCATTGTGCCAGGGGGATATAGATTGATTTCGGAAAGTCTGTCCTTAATTGAATAAAATAGTCTTCTGCTGCACTTGGATTACCTTTAAGGCACATTATCTGGCCAAGCCTTATAATAGATTTCTCCCTTCCTTCTTTCTTTGCTTCCGAAGCCATAATCTCCTCAAAAATTTCAGTAGCAGCATCTAAGTCGTTTTTGGCCACCATGCATTCTCCCATGAAATACCTTGCATGCCATTTCATTTCATTCTCTTCAGTAAGTGATTCCCAGAGACCGTTCGAAAGAGAACACGCTTGCTCCGTCATTCCACTATCCAGCATATCTGATATATCTTGTAGTTGCTGTTCTAGGGCTTTAATATTATTGGCTTCGGAATATTTATAAACCAACGGCTGTAAATTTATAATGAGCGTATCCTCGGGCTCATCATGTATTATATTCGTACCTGAGCCTAGAGAACCGTCCATCATGCCTGTATCTTCAATTGATTTCAATGTATCAGCAGCTCCCATTTCAATACTGTCATTAGAATCCTGAATCATTCTTTGATTACCACTTCTGACCGGAGAGCATGCCATCATTGTAATAACAATAGCAAACACTAATATCACTCTTGCGAAAAGTGGGATAGAGAACAAAGCAGGAAAACTATACTGATTTATATTTGGTACTAACATCTATTGAGATCTAATTCAAATAATCAATTGAATATTATACTTCCTACAATATCTTATTTGGCCAATAAAGACCAATATCAGATAGGATAGTAGATTTTAATAGTCCTGTATTATATGTTCTCAATTATCGCGCCAAAGCAAAAAGAGCCACTCTTTCAAATAGAGTGGCTCCATAATTCAACTTAATATCTGATATCAATCTATTTTAGCTTTTAGCTCTCCCCTGATACCACTATAGCTTGTTAACTCAGCACCTACAAAACCAATTGGTATCTCAGTACCAACCTTAACCGGAATCTTTCTCTCATCATCTGTCAGCCATATCACAATACTTCCATCACTTTTGAAGAGACCACCTTCAACTACCATTGGCTCAAGAACTAGACATTTAAAAGTACCAGCTTCTACCTCAATTACTTCCTTACCTAATACCTTTACACTCAGGGCATATGTAGTATCTCCATAGAAATTTTCAAGCTCAATAGTATCACCTTTCTTATGCTTACTGAGATCCATAGTCCTTACATAGTATAATGCTGATACTATATCATGTGTAAACGGTTTGATCGTAAAAGTATCTTTTCCAGCAACAGCTTGTTCTTTCTGGTGATCAAATGTAGCTTTGAAATCCCTTTTAAAATTACCTTCACGTAGGATCTGCTGAAACTCATATGGATAGATTCCATTCATATCTATTACAGACCGATATTTATCTTTGACTTTATACAGCCAGTCAAGCGATGGAAGTGATTTTACCTGAAATCTAACATCATACGCCTTGTTGCCACTTCTAACAATTGGCCTTTCTAAAACCTTAAAAGTAGCTGTACCTGCATTAATAAACTTGTATCCGATATCATAACTCAGTTGTTCACCAAAGCTAAAAGCACGATTCCGCTCGTATCGAAGAGGTTTTGCAGTAACATCGATTGTGCCAGAAAACAAAGCTGTGAAAAGGAATAGAATAACTGTTGGTCTTATGGTATTTATCATTTTCATAATCATCAAGTAGGAATATTAGTGTCTACTCAAAATTTAGACGCATTAAATTCGATTAGGTTTAAAAGCGTATCAACTAACATATTATTGATGACAATAAAATAGGCAAGAAATCCTAATGAAAAGAATTATAGCAGATGCACATTGTGACTCGCTAACAAAATATCCGGACAATCCCTTTAGCGGAGAAGGCGCTCAATGGCGAAAAGATAATTTCCTCTCAGTAGGAGGAGATTTTCAGATTTTTGCTATTTTCACTCCTCCAACAATGCTGGGCAGTGATGCTACCGCATTTGCTGTAAGACACTGTGGCTCTTTTTCCCGACAGCATAAATCAGAGAATGTAGTATTTATCAAAAACAAAGAAGATCTCGAAACAGATGGACTGAAAATTATGCTATCTCTTGAAGGGGCAGCACCTATTCAGGAAGATATCAATTTATTATACTCATTTTACGATCTGGGGGTTAGAGCTATGGGGCTGACTTGGAACCATAGGAACCAACTTGCAGATGGTATTGACAACCATTATGGCTTGACCTCATTCGGCAAGGTAGTGATTAAGGAAATGGAAAAAATGGGAATGATGATTGATGTCTCTCATTTAAACACAGCTGGTTTTGAAGATGTTTTTAATACAGTTAGTTGCCCCATTGTAGCAACACATAGTAATGCAAGATCGAGAAGAAATCACAAACGAAATCTTGAAGATTGGCAAATCAAAGAAATCATTGATCGGGGTGGTTTTATCGGGCTTAATTTCTATACTGAATTTGTAAACGGTATAAATATATCTAAATCGATCGACCCATTAAGAGCAAGAGAAAATTCTATTACAGCTCTTATAGGTCATGCTGAACATATACTTGGATTAGGTGGGGAAAATGTATTAGGCCTTGGTGCTGATTTTGATGGAATTGAAGATGGCACTTATGAAGATTGTCTGGGTTATTCTGACTTTCTTGCCAAAATGGAACAGGCACTCCAACTTTCCAGCAATCAAATTGAAAAAATTTCGCACTTAAATCTCAAAAGAGCGGTAGGACAATGTATATCACCCTCATTATGAATTAGTTTATCATTCCTTTAACTGAAGAGTATATATCATCTTGTCTGAGTGGCTTCCTGATATATCCTCTAACAAATGGATATTCATCGATACGATCAATGTCCTCGGGTTCTTCGGAAGAAGACAACATAAAAACTGTTAACCTTTGTAAAACGATATCACCATATGAAGAGACTTCATCCAAAAAGCCCCATCCATCCATACCAGGCATATTGATATCCAAAAAGATCAGATCTGGCAGAGCAGAGGGATCATCTGTAAATGTCTTGATATATCTGGCAGCACTAACCCCATTAACAAACGAAATGATTTTATCAGTAATTTCAGATCGGGCAATTATCTTCCTATTATAGAAAGAAGTAGCAGGATCATCTTCTACAAACATTACTTTATTAAGCTTAATATCCATACTTAACGGAGAATTATGAAATAAAACGTTATTTCAATATCTATTACCGAATAAAACTAGATTAAACTACATAATCATTAACTACTTGTTTCAATACTGCCCATATTAACTGGCTAATATTTTCATATCAAGCTGCAGAAGTATTAGACATTTATCATTATTCTCTTCGGTAAAACTTAAATAACGTATAAAAAATTAACTAACTCCTTCATGTATTGAAGCAAACATCTTAACTTTATTGTCTCGAGCCTGCTTACATAAACTCAGTAGCATCTATAATATAAGCTTTATTGCATAAACAAATAATTTGAAAAGCTGAATACTAAGATTTAATATAGATATGACCGTTAACAGGGTCAATCTTGGTATGAGAAAGAATCAACTGAATAGTATGTGCATCCAGTACTTTTCCCTCTGGTAAAAGCTTTATACCCTGATTTGTAATAATGTCACGCGCAATCTCCATACCTGGCTCCAATCTCAACAAATGTACTGCATGTTCTTCCGGTGATAATGAATCTAGATAAGTATTTATATATTCCGGCAACAATGAAACTATACGATTATCATAGACTCTATTCGATTCTCTTTTAATAGTCGATACGGCTATCTCAGGTGCCCTACCATCATGCAGTATCTCGCTAAAATCCACGCTGATTCTAAGAATTCGAGAACTTATTGGTATCTCCCACGACTTAAGCCCGCCAGGAAAACCACTACCATCAATATTCTCATACAAGTGATATAGTATCTTTGCCGCTTCTTTTGTCTCAGGGTGTCCTTCTAAAAGTTGCTTTGCAGCTTGAGGTACCTGATACATTATCTCGCCATTTGCAAAGCCGTCTTTAGTAACAGGGCTTCGGCTGTCTTGATCATTAAGATACATTCGACCAATATACGACAGCCTAGAAGCTATCTCAAGATCAGCTAAATCCTTTGCCGTAGGTTTTTCAGAGTTTTTCAATAACCAGGACGACAAATGAGAAACTGTCTCAGCCTTTTCAGATGCACCAGGTATCCTGGCACTAATCAAAGCAGCTACCATCTCTAAAGAAGATGAAAAATTTATATCAACACTTCTATTTTTAACCACATGGCCATGTAATAACATTCTAAGCCGTGCCGTTATAAGCTGCTCATTCTCGGAAAGATATATAAAATCATCAAAACCAGCTTTCACAGCCTTAGCTACAAGCGCGTAATCGGGCTTGGTCAGAACAAGAACTATATAGGTTTGCCTACTATCAATTCTGGCGACAAATTTTTTCATATCCTCAATATCAAGGACTGATAGATCATGTACCAGTGCAATCAGACTTTCCTGGCGCTCCTGATCACTAAAAAACTCCCTCTCATGAGCATACTGATGAATCAGTTTGGATGGGTAATGAGCCGAGATCAATCTGTATAACTCAGACCTAACTTCCGGGTCGGTAGCAATAATATCGATATTGGCTTTGGTGCTCATTGGATCTCTCCTACCTAAAACTACTCTTGAGCAAGTTCATTTTGTAAGAATTTTTTTGTATCGATCTGCCTAATAAAAAGCGTTATCCTTCTGTTACTATTATCAAAAGGATTTTCGGGTACTCGTAACATTCGGTCAGAATATCCTGTAACCCTTAGTATCTGTCCTTCCCAAAGACCATACGAAGCCAATACCCTTCTACTAGCATTAGCTCTGTCGCTAGATAATTCCCAATTGGTATATCCACCCTGACCATTACCAAAGCCTCTTGCATCGGTATGCCCTTCGATCTCAAGCTGATTAGGGAGTTTACCAATCTCCACTCCGAGCTTCTTAAGGATTTCAATTGCAGGCTTACGGAGATTAGCCGAACCTACCTGGAAAAAGACCTGATCTTCATCTTCAATTAATTCTATTCTAAGACCATCATCAAAAAGCTGAATCTCAATCGAATTAATTAACTCCTTAAAATCAGGATTTTCTTCGGCAAGCTCATCAAAAATCTTTCTAATCTTTTGAGCTGTTTTCTCTACCCTCAAAGCAGCATCAACAGAATCTTGCATAGCCTGCTCCATTTGGTAGCTAGTTACCTTTTGCGCTAATTCATCAATTTGTTCAGGGCTCAGCGTAGCCTGAAATTCAGCATCACGGGCACCAACACCATCTCCTTTTTCATCACCTATATTCTTCCCCGGAGTAGGAGTTAATCCCAAATCTACAGGCAATGTAGGCTTACCACTCAGAAAGTCAAAAGCACCCGGATCTTGAAAATATGCGCTTATGCTTTGTTTAGTCGATTCCGAAGCAGAAACAATCCACATTACAATGAAAAAAGCCATCATTGCAGTAACGAAATCAGCATAAGCAACCTTCCAGGCACCACCATGATGTCCGTGTCCGCCTTTCTTGATCTTTTTTATAATTATCGGCTGCTCTTTGCTCTTGGCGTTTGATGCCGACTGATCTTGCTGTTGGCCTTCTGCCATGACTATCTCGTCTGTTTGGAAGCTTCCTCTGCTTCTTGAAAGGTTGGGCGATGCTCAGGATCAATAGAGCGACGTCCATATTCAATTGATACTGCCGCTGGCGCACCTTTGGCAAAAGATAAAAGACTAGCTTTAATGCACTCAAGATATTTTGAGTGCAGTCCATGATTTATATCCATATTCCTGACTATAGGCCCTACAACCCCGTACGAAAGTAAAATCCCTAAAAAAGTACCTACAAGCGCAGCAGCAACATTTGCTCCTACTGTTTCGGCTCCTTCACTTATTGAACCCATAGTAATAATAACACCCAAAACAGCTGCAACGATCCCAATACCCGGGAAAGCATCTGCAACAGTATTAAGCGAATTTATTACCGTGTGCTCTTCTTCATGCATTGCCTCCAAATCACGATCCATTAGCTCTTCAAGATCATGTGCAGGCACACCACCCGAAAGGATTACTTTTAAGGTATCTGTAAAAAAACTGACCGCAGATTCATTTTTAAGAAAAGAAGGATATTTACCTATAATAGAGCTACTTTCAGGATTCTCGACATGAGGTTCAAGTGCAATAAGTCCCTCTCTTTTGGCAAATTGGAACGTTTCGTAAAGCATTTTGATCAATTCTAAATAGTCGTCCTTACTAAAAGAATGCCCTTTTAGCGTTCCCATAACCCCAGCTATTATCCTTTTGATAATAAACATAGGGTTAGCTACAAGCATCGAACCAAAAGCCACTCCACCAATAATGAGAAACTCGTTTACCTGGATAAGGACCCTGATATCACCATGGTGCATCAGATAGCCACCAAGCATCGAACCCATTACGACTACTATACCAATTATTACAAACATTCAATGAGCCACTATAGTTTATTTATTGATATTATCGGTCAAAGACCATACCATATTTAATCTCCCAAAACATGGCCACCATAGAATTTACAAGAAATCAATTAATATCATCGATCTTATTTTTCAGACCCTCACGCTGAGGATCAAGGTCCAATGAAGCTTTATAAGAATCTAATGCCTTACTCTTTTTATTCAAAGCCATGTAAACATCACCAATATGTTCTAAAACCTCTGCACTAGGGATGCCTAACTCAAGCGCTCTCTCAAGATTCTGAAGAGCAAGATTAAAATTGCCCAGCTTGTAATGTATCCAACCATAAGTATCTAAATAGGAAATATTATCCGGATCCCTAGACAAAGCATACCGAGACATCCTCTCAGCACGATCTAAATTACCCCCATATACAGCCAGATGATAAGCATAATTATTATTTAAAAGAGGGTTATCAGGATCAATTGAATAAGCCTTCTCATAAAAAGACACTGTCTTTTCAGTTTCACCCCTTTTATCATAAACTAATCCAAGATTAGTAATAATATCAACATTATTGGTATCAATACGATATGCCTTCAATAACATTCTCTCTGCTTCATCCAGGTCTTCACTCTGATTATAAATAATTCCACTAAAGAAAGGAAATCTGGCATCATTAGCAAATATATCAGAATACTTATTGAAAAGAGCTAAGGCATCCTTCTCCATTTCTTTGTCTAAATAAAAAAGACCTATTTGCAAAGGAATATCTGATATAGTATCTGCTTTAGCTATAACTTTATCAAAAAAAGACTTAGCTCGTGGTAGATCTTCAATCTTTCCAGCCAGTAAACCACCTAAATAATCAATACGCCAGGTGTTGGAGCCACTATTCTCAATAAAGTCCATAAACTGCTCCTCAATTTTCTGATCCCTATCGACCTCTCCTCTATAAATATTATCACCATAGGTAACATATAATTCTAATAATTCAAACCTCTGGAAATCATTATCTATTGATTCAAGAAATGATATTCCCTTATCATACTCTTCCCGGGTATAGTATTCTTCAAGAATATCTTGAGCATATGTCAGATTTCCTTTGTTCCTATCATATAAGACCAACAATTCATCCATATACTCATCCTTCATATCCAATTCTTTATAAAGGGTAAGTAATTTACTCACAACAAAAGGACTGACATTTTCATCATTTACCAGCTCTCTGTAAAGCCCCAGAGCCTTTTTTTTATCAGCATACTCATATATCGAAGCAAGCATATATTTCCGCTCGTTTGTGGGGTCAATATCGTATGCCCTTGCCATGATGCTAAGTGCTTCATCCATCTGCCCCTCATACATCAATACTTCTGCCAAAGACTCCATCGGCAACACATATTCCGGATCATGCTTAATAGCCAATTGATATGCTTGGACAGCTAATTCGTTACGAGCAATCCTTTTATAAGACTCGCCAAGGGAATACAATATAGCAGCAGCAGTATCAGCTTCTAAAGCCAGTCTAAAATCGATCACAGCATTGGCGTGTTGTCCCTTTTGTTGAAGTATAAGCCCATCAATATAGTGAGCTCTTGCCTTAGAAAGCCCCCCAAGGTTCTTGTATCTATCAGGCCCGTCTCGCAAAATATCCCGATAATCTCTGAATGCTAAATCCGATGTACTACTACAAGAAATAGTAATCAGCAAAACAAAGGGTATTATATATATGTAAAATCTCATTGCGAAGTCTTAATAAGTAGCTTATTAATTGTAGACGTGAAGTCAATGCAAATGTTATCAATACTATTTCTGCTGGCTAAAATAAAAAAAACCTGCTCCATTTATGGAACAGGTTTGAATAATAATCAATCAATTGAAGAACCAGATTACTGACCCATCTCCTTTAGCATCGCTTTTAAGCCCTTCTTATCCAAAGTCTTCAGAGCTTTCGCAGTTATCTTCATAGTAACATATCGATCTTCTTCAGGAATATAAATCCTCTTTTTCTGGAGATTCGGCATAAATCTTCTCTTCGTTTTCTTATTCGAATGAGATACATTATTTCCAGTTACCGGTCTTTTACCTGTTAATTCGCAAACATTTGCCATTTCAATAATACCGTTTAGAGTTGACTGCTTTTTATAAGACTACAAATATAAGATGCCCTCTTTAATCTACCAAATTTTTATTCTGTTAGAATATCAGAATAATGATGCTGACTGAATTATCATTCGGAATTAGTAAATTTGGGACAATGGTATCAAACCATTATAAATAAAATATAGAATCAGCTCAAAAAAACTCATGAAAGTACCGACTACACCCAAAAAAGAGATACTAGAAACAATATCTGGTGTAACCTCTGAGCATTCAACATATGAATTCCGAGAGCAACTATCGGTCAATGTACCCAAAGAAAATGTAGTTGAGGTACTTAAAGCACTCAAAGAAGATAAACATCTTCAGTTTAATAACCTGGTTGATATAACTGCTGTAGACTGGTATAAAGAATCAGAGCGTTTTGAAGTAGTCTATATACTTTACTCAATACCTCAAAAGTGGCGCGTACGTATTAAAGCTATAGTTGAAGAAGAAGACTGCAGAATACCAAGTGTTACTCCGGTTTTTGAATGTGCAGATTGGTATGAACGAGAAGTATATGATATGTACGGTATTAAGTTTGACAACCACCCTGATATGAGACGCTTCTATATGCCTGAAGATTTTGCTGATCCTGAAACAGGAGAGCAGCTTTATCCACTCCGAAAAGACTTTCCTCTAATGGGAATACCTGGTTCACTACCGTTACCACCTTATCCTGAGAAATATGGTGAGCCCAATTAAAAAAGTATTTATTATTGTTAAAGTAAAAAGCCATCCAATGGATGGCTTTTTACTTTAGAATTGCTACTTTCATTCCTTAAGGTATGGTATTGGGAAGCTCAATATAAAGCATCACTGCCTTCTTCAGCATTATCCCCAGCTATACCCCATTCTTCAAGTACATCTTCGGTGGTATCAAAAAAGTCATAAAGACCATCTATTTGAGAAATCTTCATTAACGATAGTACCATATCTTTGACACCTACAAGTGCTAGTGGTATACCATACTCTTTTAACTGACGGTTAGCAAGCAACAAAGCTCCTAATCCAGAGCTGTCAATCATATCTACAGCAGAAAGATCAATAATAAGACCTTCAATATCAGGCTGAGCGGCTATCAGTATCTCTGCCTTCAATCTGGAAGAAACCTCACCCTCAATTCTTTGGTTATGAATAGAAAGAATCGTTATTTCGTCTCTGTGTTCAGTCGTATATCTCATTATCAGTTGGTTAAATTTGAAGTTCTACATTCTACTCCGCCTCAGCTCGCTAGGCGATATAATACTCGCCTCAGGCTTGCCTCACTACATCAAAGAAAGGGAACCTGAATCCAAAGTAATCATAATTCGGGGTAGTTCTTTTGAAGGGATTTTCCCTTACAATCCGCAGGTTGACATAGATGTAAGATACGAAAAACAGACAAGGGACACGACACCATCTCTACAAGAACTGTGTAAGTTGATACATAAAATGGCAGACAGTGCACCTAGAATAGAGATACACTTTGCCGATCTACAGAATAACAAACGCAGCAATACTCTGCTATATCTATTCATGAGATACCTTCGAAAGGAGATTGTTGACCGCGACCTTTTCCTATCCCATCTGGAGCTAGAAAAATATAGAGGTGCAAAACTAGCTATGGTGTACGGGAAGTATATGCCTCTCTTTATTTCTGGCACTTTTGGCTCAAAGAATAAATCTTCATCAGATGCAATAGCAGCACTGACTACTAAGACTTCTAGGCGCAGATTGCAACTTCGCACTATGCTAAAACTACCTTTTGTGATATTACGCTATTATGATACAGTTTATGGTAAAGGTACGGCCAGGCGAAATAAACAAATTGGCAAACGAGTCCATATAATGCCTGAAATATGGCTAAAAAAGGATCAAGATCTAGGACGCTATCTACCAAATGATCGGATTAATAAACAATCCGATCAACAAAATAAACATATAGTATTAGCCCCAGGGGCTGCACACTTCAATAAAAGATGGCCTTCTGAGAAATTTGCTGAACTAGCTGACCTGTTTGTAAAAAATAATTGGAAGGTGACCTTAGTAGGAGGCCCAAATGACAGTCAGCTCCTCAATGAGATAATACTCATGGCTCATTACAAAGGAATTGATCATTTTGTATCAGAAGGTGGAGCCCAAGACACCGCTTTGCTTCTTGATGAATACTCAGCTGTAATTACCAATGACTCAGCTGTAGCTCATATCGCTTACGCTCGGCGAATACCTGTTTTTGCTATATTCGGCGCTACTGTACCTGAACTCGGATTTGCACCAAAATCTGACAGATTTACTGTCATTCAAGATGATGAGGTTAATTGTCGTCCTTGTACTCACATAGGCTCCGAGCGCTGTCCTAAAGGTCACTTTCGCTGTATGCTTAATATCAAACCAAAAACAATATTCGATACTGTTCAAAGTTTATTAAAGATATAGGCGCTATTCTGCAAGAAATACTCGCTTCAGTGAAAGATAATTCATAGTATTGCAATAGCTCCACTAATTTGAATACAGTATCTAGATTTTATATCCAAATTGCTCTGTAATTACTTATATTCATGTCCCGTTGATTCCATTAGCTGCGAACTACAACGAGGAAACAATACCCAAGCAAAACAAAGGAGGCCTAATGGCTGCAGAAATGATAACAATACACTGGCAGACCCCGGAAACTATTAAAATTGAAAAGGCTGCTAAGGCCATTAAAAATGGGGCTGTTGTACTTTATCCCACCGATACAGGCTTTGCCCTTGGATGTCAGTTATCAAATAAAGAAGCAATCAGTCGACTAAGAAATATAAGAGGAATCAAACAAGACAAATCCCTTACCTTTCTTTGTGATTCTGTCTCAAACATAGCTGAATTTGCTAAAGTATCAAATACTGCTTATAGAACTATTAAGGCTTTAATACCAGGCCCTTACACATTTATTCTGCCTGCTAGCCGAGAAGTTCCTAAATTCGCACAAAATCCAAAAAGAAATACAGCCGGTATTCGAGTACCGCACAGCGAACTTACCAAATCACTCATCAAAGAAGTAGGCGAACCAATCATATCAATATCAGCTAGATTTGAAGGTGATGAAAGCGAAACACCATTCGATGTTGAAGCAGCACTGGATCACTATAGCAAACAAGTCGATCTGTGTATAAGGTTCGACAAATATGATTTCTTAGGCGAATCTACAGTAATCGATATGACTGATGAAAATGAATTTGAGATCATCAGAGAAGGAGCTGGATTGGAAGAAGCACGCAACTTGATGTTTAGCACAGTAGTGTAAAAAACAACCTAACAGAAGCAATAAATAATACCAAGCCTGGTAGATAATATCAGGCTTTTATTTTCCCTTTATTACCTTGATTACAAATGCTGATCGCATCTGCTCCAAAACCGCTTCCATTGCAATCCTCAGAGTATCCCAAACCAACTGAGATTCCCCACTAATTCTAGTACTCATATCTGAAGTTACCACAGTTAAATTCTTATTCTCGTTTAACCTGGCTATAAAATCCTTGATCTGAGGGATATAATTCTCAGTAAGCGGGTACATACTAATTTCAACTTCTAATCTCATTTCTGTCTTTCAATATTTAAAATTCAAATCTTTATTGCTTTGGCATTGGGATACTGATACTACCTAGAATAACATCCTTCTTAGCACCAGTTGCACGAGGCACATTCGAAGCAAGCCCACCCAAAGTACGGTATGCCAGATAAGCAAAACAAATTGCCTCCTTCTCATCGGAAGGCATACCTATTTTATCCGACATTAGTATTTTTGCTGCAGGAAGAGCTTTTGCCAATAACAGCATCATAAATTTATTCTTTGCTCCACCACCCGAAACTATTATTCTTGCCCTAGGGTTCGCATAACGCTTGATATTCTCAGCAATGGCACCCACGGTAAAATCAGTCAGTGTCCTGATAATATCCTGATCCTTGGGTTTTTGTCGCTTAAATTGCTCACTATCCAAAACCTCAAGTAAAACACTATTAAACATTTCTCTGCCTGTGGACTTTGGAGGCGGCGCAATAATATATGGGTTTGATATTAGGTAGTCATAAAGCATTTGGAAGTTCCACCCTCTCTGGGCAGTTGATCCATCTTTATCGAAAGGTTGTTTATAAAACTTCTGCATGGCCATATCGATTAGCATATTGCCTGGGCCTGTATCAAATGCCACCACTTTGGATTTACTCTTTCCGGCAGGCAAAAAAGTAATATTAGCTATACCGCCAATATTGAGAGCTATCGTATCTTCTTCCGGATGAGAAAGGAATTCATAATCAAAGATTGGTACCAGAGGTGCTCCCTGACCACCCGCTGCTACATCCGCAGCCCGGAAATCACTCACTACCGGCACACCCATATGAGTAGCAAGTACAGAACCACTACCAGACTGTAGTGTAGAGCGAATATGAATACCCCCAAACTCCTCATAATTAGGTTGATGCCATAGTGTCTGACCATGGATACCAATCCCATCAAGATTCTCAACCGATAGACGCTTTTCTATCAGAACTTTATTTACAGCATCGGCAAAGTATTCTGGCAAAACATAATTTAACTGCGAAAAATCCTTAGCCGAACCACCATCTCTCATAAGCGAAAGTAATCTTCTCCGAAGCTTACTATTCAAAGGGAATTCTCCGCTATTCACAACACTAAATTTAAGCCGTCCCTCTTTCTTATAGAATCGGACTATAGATACATCTATAGCATCAAGCGAGGTGCCTGTCATAACACCTGCTATGATCCTTGGCTTAGAGAGCCATTCTTCAGTATTGAGTATCGATTTCATTTTGCAAAATTAATAAATATACATGGCAAGTATTCATCTATTCTCTCAAACACAAATAAGCTTCACTACATCATAGGTTTTAAAAACTGCTACAAACACCTATTTTTGTCTAAAAGAAGAGACACTTATGGATAAAATTGAAGACTTTCTCGATGATTTTGATTTCATCGAAGACTGGGAAGACAAATATCTTTTTCTAATGGAAAAAGGCAGAGAAATACCTCAGCTACCAGAAGAAATGAAAGTACCTGCTAATATTGTAGACGGCTGTCAGAGCCGCGTATGGATGACGGCTCTGCCAAATGGAGACCGACTTACCTTTGCAGCAGACTCGGACTCCCAGATAGTAAAAGGGTTAGTAGCTGTAGTGCTTATGTTTTACAATGATCATACGCCAAACGAAATAGCGAATATGGATATAACGCCAGTATTTCAACGGATGGACTTGGAACGCCATCTAAGTGGCAATAGATCAAATGGATTGAAAGCTATGGTGCAAAAGATAAAATCCATTTCCGGCTCATATCTGTGATAGAAGCTACTACCATAGTTTTTTATTATCTCTTTCCCTAGCTTATCATGGATATACCACAACAATTAATTGAAATTTTGGCTAAAGCCAAATCCGTTGCCATTCTGACTGGAGCAGGAGTTTCAGCCGAAAGTGGCATTGCTACGTTTAGAGATCCAGATGGGCTTTGGTCCAGATTTAATCCTGCTGAATTAGCTTCGGCTAGTGGGTTTATGTCGAATCCTGAACTCGTATGGCAATGGTACAATTACAGACGTAATATAATTTACTCTGCAAAACCAAATCCAGGGCACCATGCCATAGCAGAAATGGAAGATCTTTATCATGATTTCACATTGATAACACAAAATGTCGACGGACTCCATCAAACTGCCGGATCAAAAAAAGTATATGAATTGCACGGATCCATCATTCAGAATCACTGCTTTGACTGCAATAAGCCGTATGACGAAGAAATTGATGTCTCAAGCAAGAAACTGGCAACCTGTAATAGCTGTGGAGGTAAGATTCGACCATCAGTTGTATGGTTTGGTGAAATGCTTCCTGAAAAAACCCTTAGAGAATCTGAAAGAGCTGCTGGCAATTCTGATGTATTTTTCTCGATGGGCACGAGTGGAGAAGTTTTTCCAGCAGCAGGATTACCTGCTATGGCAAAAGCAAACAATGCTATAACGGTTGATATTAATCCTACACCTACCCAGCTCTCCAAAGCAGCAGACTACTATTTACCCTACACTACAGGAGAAATCCTGCCAACTTTGCTTGATAGACTCAAACCCATTATAAGCAACCAATGAAAAAACTACTTGTCATAGCATATTATTTTCCACCCAGCGGCGGACCAGGTGTTCAGAGAGTACTCAAGCATATTAGATATCTTAAAGAGTTCGGATGGGATCCTACAGTCATCACAGTAGCTAATGCTGATTACCCGGCGCTCGATGAATCGCTTAACAAAGAAATCCCAGAGGACATCAAAGTCTACCGCACAAAGATATTTGAGCCGTATGTTGCTTATCGAAAAATTGTAGGAATACCCGAAGGTCGAGCTGTAGATGTCAACAATATCAAAAAAGACGGTGAGCCCCTTACTATCAAAGAAAGACTAATAGAATTTATCCGATCAACTTTTTTTATACCCGACGCTCGCGCATACTGGCGGATGACTGCCAGAAAAGAAATAAATGCAATAATCCGTAGCGAGGATTTCCATGCAATATATTCCTCCTCTCCACCCTATACATGCTCCTTGATAGCCCGCGACATAAAGAGAAAAACAAAACTACCCTGGATAGCAGGTTTCCGTGATCCTTGGACAGGATTTATATCCTCTCCCAAAAGATGGGCCTTACCAGCTCTCTTGGATAGAAATATGGAAAAATCTGTATTCACCGAGAGTGATGCTGTAGAAGCAGCCTGGCTTGGAATAATATCAGACGCACTTACCAAATTCCCACAGTTATCAAAAGATAAATTCCACCATATTCCCAATGGCTACGACCCAAACGATTACCCTGAAGTAGTATCCGGACAACCCAATCAGCGATTTACCCTCACCTATACAGGATCGCTTTATGGCAGAAGAAATCCCCAGGCTCTCTTCACAGCCATCGAAAGTCTTATATCATCAGGCAGAGTAGATCCAGACAAATTTCTGATCCGGTTTGTAGGGCGATTTGGAACAGAAATCCATCAGATGTTTGAAAATGTCAGCTTCAAGAACTCACTTGAAATCCTGGGCTATGTACCGCACCATGAGTCTACAGGCTATCTGATGCAATCGGATATGCTTCTACTCATTGTCGATGAATCCAAAGAGAGCCATGAGATAGTCCCAGGAAAAGTTTATGAGTATATAGGCACTGGGAAACCTGTATTTGCTATAGCTCCCAATCAGTCAGCCATTGCAGACCTTATGCAAGAAACTGAGGCAGGGCCTGTGGCCAATCATAATCAACTGGAACAGATATCAGAATATTTTCTCACTTATTATGAATCATTTGTCAGTGAAAAAACACTTTACTATCCGAAAATGGATAGAATAGAAAAATATACTCGCCGAAATGCTACAAAACGCCTGGCCAGACTACTTGATCAACTTACAAGTTAGGATTATGCTCTTTCTCTAATATCAGGTGATAGAAAAATTGAATAAAATAACATCAAAATTGTGACACTTTTACAACTTAGTTGTTTGTCGGAATACACACCAAATCACAACAAACAACTATGCGATCAACACTCCTATTTATACTATTGACCGTCGTTGGGTTCGGCTTTGCTAATGCTCAGAAACTATTAATCGGCAGTACCGATCAAAGTAATTATCCTGAAATTGAATTAGAGCTTCTTTATCTAAATAGCCAGTCTCAACCTGAGCAAATTCCAAGCTCGATGCTTTTGCTATTAGAAGATGGTATTCAGCGACCGATAATATCAATTAACTGCCCTGTTAACAACATAGAAACCAGACTATCAACTGTTTTAACCATAGATGTAAGTGGCTCAATGCAATTTGGTAACTTGGATATGGCAAAGATTGCTGCTCAAAGGTTTGTTGAAATTAGCGATCTTACCAAAGATGAAATCGCCATCACCTCCTTTGACCATGAAAACTATCTTAATCAAGACTTCACTCAGCAAAGAGATCGGATCGTAAGAGCTATCAATGGACTGAATGCTGCAGGAGGTACAGATTATAATGTAGGTCTAAATACACCAGTAGCAGGTGCCCTGGTGGTAGCTCAAGAAGCTAAGTACAAAAAAAATGTAATTTTCCTAACTGATGGTACTTCCACATTAGACCTTACGGCAGCTCTTACTAATGCCCTCCAAAACAATATAGTAGTTAATGTAATAAACATTGGAATGGCAGCTACACCAGAATTAAGAGAGCTTGCAGAAAGGACAGGTGGTGATTGTTTTGAAAATATATGGGGAGCTGAAACACTTACAGATTTATTCGAAAGGATTTACATCAAAGAAAAAGAATACATACCTTGCAAAGTAAAATACGAATCGCTCCCTGTATGCTACGAAGAACGCTCTCTTGAGCTGTCAATAAAAGGCACTGATGTGAAAGCATCCCACAGCATACTGATGAACTCCGAGAATGTAGCGAAGCTTGAGCTTGATCATAATATTCTTAACTATGGCACAAGACAACCTAACGTACCTATTGATACCGTAATCACACTAACCGCCAGGAATAGTGATTTCACAGTCAATTCATTCTCAACCGGATCAGGCTATTTCCAGTTTCAGCCACCATCACTTGTAATACCCAAAGGAGAATCCAGACAGGTCAGAGTAATTTTCACACCAGTAAGCCAAGGAGCAGTGGCCGATCAAATCCAAGTTGACTCAGACCCATGCCCACGAACTATCTTTGCCTATGCAGGCAAAAGAAAGGGTACTGGATATGGTGTAGATATAATAGTAACCCATCCGAATGGAGGAGAGATTTTTGGAATCAAAGGAGATACACTCATTACATGGAGTGGTACACTTCCAGATGAAAAAGTCTTACTCGAATATTCACCTGATAGTGGCACCACCTGGGTAACTATCACAAATAAAGCTACTGGTGGAGAATACAGGTGGAATCCATTACCAGATCAGGTAGGTAATAATTATCTGGTACGAGCCAGACTTGCGGAGATCAATCTATCCGAGTTTAGTATTTTTTCCTTTGATGCTGAGTTCGGCTCGTGGAATAATTCAACAACCTGGTACGATGACACCACATTGGTTGAAGTCAACAATCAATATCGGTATTTCAACTATTATAATGTCAATACAGGGATAGCAAGCTCTATACCCGAAATAGAATTTAGTATAAATGTAAAAGACCTTGCTTATGACCCGGAAGACAACCTACTCTTCGTGCCGGGACATCTCACCACTGCTCCGGGCCAAAAATTTGCCAGCTTCAGAGAAGGTGTTCTTATAAACGAAGCAGAACTTAGTTCGGTCAATCCAGATCTTAGTGAACTACATATAGTACATATCGATATTGATACAGAAGAAAAATCACTCTATATGCCATCTCAGAATGGTGATATTTTTAAGCTTGATTATGATCTAAACTATATAAAGAGAGAGCACTTCCACGAAGGTAGTAGACTCACTTCACACCGTTTCGAAGATGTTCGGTTCAATAAAGATCATGGACAACTAGTCATGCCAACTACAGTCTATCAAGACAATAATACTACACGATATTCTATATACTTTTTTGACTCGGAAACCCTGGAATATGTTAATGAAATAGTCGCTGATACCTTAGTAACTGATGCTCAATATAGCCCATCCGGTAATTATCTGGCGGCATCGCTTGTTGATGGAACTGTCATAGTTCATGACGTACCCTCTTTTACACCTGTTTATCAATTAGATTTTGACAGCAAAATCTATAAAATAGAGTTTCACCCTGCTCATGACATTCTGGCAATTGGTATGTATTACAATGAAAACCTGCTGACAATGTATGATATAGAAAATAGACAGGAACTCTTCACTATATCAATGGAAGATATTAATGACTTTCAGACTGATGGTGCCGTATGGGATCTTGATTGGAACCCATCTGGAAATAAGCTCGCTGTAGTAGATAATGGTAAAGAAAAAAGACATATACTATCATTTAGCAATTCACTAGACGGAGACACCTCTGACTCTGAATTCACAATCACTAAAGCTGAATTTGCTGCTCGAGATATTGATATGGGCACCGAACTATTGGATCAGACTAAATTCAAACTTGAACAAAACCTGGTTCAAAATAACAGCGGGTGGCATGGTACAGTAAGAGAGGCCTTTATCAAAGGTGGTGATGAAGCTGATTTCGGGATACAACCGAACCAATTACCAACTGAATTGCCTCCTGGTTCAACACTTAATCTTGAGTTCACATTCACTCCTTCGGCGCTAGGCTATCGTGAGTCTAATGTTGGTATTGTGTCAGCCCACGGAGATACAATTACTTATCGCATACATGGTAATGGTGAGAAAAAATATCTGGAAGTTATTCCGCAGCTTATTGATTTTCAAAAAGTAAGGCTGGGGTTAACTAAGTCTTTAACCGAACCACTTATCCGCAATGTATCCGGGGATGAAATAACAATAACAAAAATCGAAATGTTTGGACCAGATATATGGCAGTTCTCAAGCCCGATTGTTGGTCAATCAATAAAACTCCTTCCGGATGAAGTCCTCACCGAGGAAGTCCTTTTTGCGCCAATATACAATGGCCGAACAAGTGGTAGCCTGGCTTTTCACTATGATGGCCCCGGTTCTCCCGTTATTGTACCACTCTACGGCGAAGGTATAGGGCCTGTTGTATTTATTGGTGATTACAGAACAAAACCTGGTATTAAGTTCTATGCCAACCTGGAAGTTGAGGATGAAAACGAAAGCACTATTTCTGAAGGTTCTTCAAGCTTTCGTGCACTAATCCGACATGAAGCCAGTATCTTAGCCTCCGAGGGTACACAATGGAATATCGTTGATGATAGTACCTATATTGAAATAGAAGGCCCAATGTCAGGGCAAGGTAATATCTTATCAGAAATACTGTTTAAAGCCGGACTTGGCAGAGTAGAAGAGACTACACTTGAAATAGTCGAATTCCAGTTATTTGATAGTCAAGGTAATGAAATAGAAGTTGAAACTGAAACGAGATCAGGCAGTTTTATCCTCGATGGTATATGCTATGAAGGAAATGGAGCCCAACTTGTCGATATGGATGCGATTTCGAATATTGAAGTGGCTTTAAATAATCAGATCATGAAATTAGAATATCTCCCCATCGAAAAGGGATCTTACGATATTGAACTCTTTGATCTGAAAGGTAAACTTGTCTATACAATTGACTCAGGACATCTGGAAATAATACCTCCTACCCCAATAGCCTATTCAATACCTATTCAGTGGGAGTCCGGAGCCTACTATCTGCGTCTCCAGACAGAATCAAGAACCAAAACAAAAACCCTTTTGATTAAATAGCCCGAACTATTTATCAGAAACTCCCCTCAAAGTTATCATCTACCGAAAATCATTTGGTAAATTTTCTACCAATAGATCAGATAATGATAACAGTTTGGTAGTATATTTAACTCCAGGAAACAACAAGACTACCCAATTTTGATAATCCCTTGATTAACAAAAAAGTGTTACCCAAGTTACTATTTTTACCTGCGATATCAGGCAAATATTATTACAAACTTTTGAATAAGTACAAATCCTATAGACAAATAAGACCTCGGCAATCTGTATTTTTGTATCAAACAAAAAAATAAGGCAAGAAATGAAAAACCCCAGAATAATCTTCATGGGTACACCGGAATTTGCAGTACCGGTACTTGAGGCTCTAGCAAAACGTTACGGAAAAATAACCGAAGGTGTAGTAGCTGTAGTAACAACTCCTGATCGCAAGAAGGGTCGTGGGCAAAAACTTTCCTTTTCTGCTGTTAAAGAAAAGGCACTTTCACTTGGATTCGAAGCTGGTAAAAACATACTGCAACCTGAAAAAATGAAAAACGAAGGTTTTGTACAAGAACTAGCAGCTTTCAAAGCAGATATTTTTTGTGTAGTTGCATTTCGAATACTTCCTGAGAGCATATTTACTCTCCCCACAATAGCATCCTTTAACATCCATGGCTCTCTCTTACCAAAGTATCGAGGTGCAGCACCAATAAATAGAGCAATTATGGCCGGTGACACTCGCACTGGACTTACAACCTTTATCTTGCAAAAACAAGTCGATACAGGTAATGTCCTGCTTCAAGAAGAAATTGAGATCATGCCCAACATGACAGCAGGTGAACTACATGACACAATGATGCCAATAGCTGCGGACATAGCTCTGAGAACCGTAGATTTGTTAAATAATGGGAACTATACCCCTATGCCTCAGGATAACTCCGAGGCTTCCCCTGCTCCAAAAATATTTAGAGAAGACTGTAGAATTAATTTCAAGCTTGCTGCTCTCCAAGTTCATAATCATATTCGGGGGCTATCCCCTTATCCTGCCGCTTGGACAGAATTTGAGGGGAAAAACATGAAAATATTAAAGGCTGAATTAGATAGAACCGGAATTAAGCTTAATCCGGGAGCCTTTATAATTAATGATGAAAAATTCATAGTAGGATGTGCTGATGATAATATTAGCCTGCTTCGTATCCAACCTGAAGGAAAAAAAGCAGTAAACGTGGAAGACTTTATCCGAGGTTATAGGGGTAAAAATCAAGGAAATATCAATTAAATAATATCAATATTTCTGCTGTTAAAGGGAAAATTAAATTTATCACAAAACCAGTATCCTATAGTAACCATTCCGATAATTAGATATGCTTTTTACCCCTACTGCCAAACTCCTTACCTAATATTAGATATGATTGGATTCCATAGAGCCCCCCACGCAGAAATCCTATCAAAATTGACAATTTAATTATGTTTAACCCCAAGCTATCATCCGGAATACCAAGAGAATACTGATAATGAGCAATGAGACCAATAAATATTATAATTAAAATTGTAATTATTATATAAGGGATAAGATTAGTACCGTGCTTTGAGGCCACTTTGTTAAATGCCCAGGTAATTGAAAAATGTGGTACTACTATAGACACTGCTATCATCTCAATACAGAGACCAATTATTGAATATACACCTCCAAGCATAAGTAGTAATGACATTATAATGACTACTAAGGGTACCAAGACAGTCATCAGAAATACATAATTCCCAATCAAGCCACCTGATGATTTCCCTGGAGATATATTATTCGTACCAGTCATGAATCAGATATAAATAATTATTTTCTTGGTATTAACTAAATAAAAAAATCCCTACCACTACATGATAGGGATTCAATCAAATCTCAGCAAAATCACTTGCTATTAATTAGCACCAACTATTTCCTTTAGCTTATGTGTTGGCAGAGACTTAGGTCTAGTAATTGGTAAGCCATACCCACGCTGCATAATTGCCTGGGCTGCAATACCAAGCGCTCGCGATACTGAAAATAACACTGTATAGTATTCAAACTCTTTCAAGCCATAGTGATACAATAAAGAACCTGATGCCGCATCAACATTAGGCCATGGATTGCTTATCTTTTCAATCTGCTTAAGTACACTTGGCACTACTTCAAAAATATCAGATACAGTCTTGAATACCGGATCTTCTGGGAAATGCTCTGCACCAAAAGCATGGAATGCAGTGAAGCGTGGATCAGTCACGCGAAGTACCGCATGGCCATACCCTGGAATAACTCTACCAGCATTAAGTGTGTCCCAAGTATACTTCTCAAGCTGTTCCTTGGTCGGATTACCATCAAACTTATCCATTGTTTCAAGTACCCATTTCAGACACTCTTGGTTGGCAAGACCATGCAACGGACCAGCCAGCCCATTTAATCCACCCGAGAGGGAATAATATAAATCAGATAATGCTGAATTAATTGTTCTGGCCGAAAAGGCTGATACATTACCTCCCTCGTGGTCACTATGCAGAGTCATATAAAGACGCATAAGCTTTTTAAAGCTTCCATCACTATCCTCTATGCCAAGCATATGCGCAAAGTTTGCACCCCAGTCAAGATTTACATCACCTTCAACTCTCTTGCCATCACGAAACTTCTTACGATAGATATATGCAGCAATAGCCGGTATGCGAGCAATTATGTTAAGAGAATCTTCTAATGTTGCTTCCCAATATTCAGACTTAGGCATACCTTCTGCATAACGTCTAGCGAAAACAGATTCTCGCTGCATAATAAGAATACCGGTATTGAACATAGCCATGGGGTGCGAATCCTCAGGCATAGTATCAAGCACTGACCAAACATAGCTTGGTACCTCAGAGCGTGCCGTAAGATCAGCCTGCAGATTCTCTAGTTCGGTTTCTGTTGGCAAATCACCTGTCAGAAGAAGCCAGAAAATCTCTTCAGGTAATCTATCTTTGATTTCACCAAGCTCATATCCGCGTATAATTAGTCCCTTATCCGGGGGAACTTCAGAAGTATCACACACAAGGCCTTTTACACCCCTCATACCACCATAAACCTGCTGTAGAGTAACCTCTGATACAACCTTACTACCATATTCTTTGGTAAAGCCCTTAATTGCTTCGGCTTGAGCAGGCATTTTACCCGCTAATTTTTCTTTCAGTAATGACATTAAATCAGTCCTGGATGAATTTTAATTGATAATTGATTTTTTAATTGAATGGTCGGGCAAAGTTGCCCAATAAGACAACGAATATAGCAACTGTTAAGTTTACTTTATTCTTGATAAACATACTTTACAAAGATAGGAATTTGCTCTAGCCCCTAAAAATGTTTGTTATATTTGGGCTCATAATACAATTCAAAGCAAAATAATATATCTGTTGATGACACACAAACTTCGCGCAACAATAATAATAATAAAACTTCTACTATTGATCCTGTTTCTAGCGAATGCCACTGCGCAATCCCAGGCCCAAGACTCAACTGCTGTTGACTCTTCCTGGACAAAGGAGGTTTCTTTTGGACTCAATCTTAATCAGGCAGCTTTTTCAGATAATTGGCAAGGTGGTGGTACAGATAATATCGCCTTTGGACTCATCACCAAGGGTTCAGCAAACTATTCTGAAGGCAGCCATACCTGGGATAACCAAACACTTTTAGAATTTGGTCAGCAGAAGAGTACCTCTGCTTCAGATGAATGGCGGAAAACAGTAGACCAAATATTTATTGATAGTAAGTATGGATATGTAATATCAAAAAGCTGGAATGCTTTTGCATCACTTAATTTCAGATCGCAGTTTGCGCCGGGTTATGAATATCAGGTGGACGATGAGGGTAATACGTCCCAAAAAAGAATATCTGAATTTATGTCTCCTGGTTATCTGACAGAAGCATTTGGTATTGAATATAAACCCAGTAAAGAATTCTTCGCGAGATTTGGTACCGGTACCCTGAGACAAACATTTGTACTTGATACATCATTATATTTAAATACGCCTAATCAAAATAATTATGGTGTCGAACGAGGTGAGACATGGCGAAATGAATTAGCATTTCAACTAGACATGGGCTATAATGCCAGTCTTATGGAGAATATTAATCTTCAATCACGCTATACAATGTTTGCCAATTATGAGACTATAGATGAAATCAGTACTATTGATCATAGGTTAGATGCAATTATTACTATGAAAGTAAATGATTTCATTAATGTTACCCTCAGCGGAACTTTCCTTTATGATGAAGACCAGGTAGCAAGAAGACAGTGGAGTCAGGCTACCAATATTGGCTTCTTACTGACATATTAATCTTTATGATTGAGGATATAATGGGAAATCATAACAAGTTAATCCGCCAGCATATTGAGAAATCAATTGAAACAAAACGAACTTTGCTATCTGAAGACACTTTGGATAAGATAGGTCAGATTGGATCACAACTTGGCAAGATTGTGAAGGAAGGCAGAAAAATCCTTTTCTGTGGTAATGGTGGCTCAGCGGCTGATGCCCAACATTTGGCTGCTGAACTGGTGATAAGACTACGAGCAGATTATGAGAGGCCGGCTATTCCAGCTTTAGCTTTGACTGTTGATCCCTCTATCATGACAGCTGGTGGTAATGATATAGGTTTTGATAATGTTTTTGCGCGATCTGTTGAGGCATATGGTCAGCAAGGAGATGCTTTAATAGGTATCAGTACAAGTGGTAAATCCCGCAATGTTATCAATGCTGTGCTCCAAGCAAAGAAACAAGGCATGATAACTATAGGTCTACTTGGAAAAGATGGTGGAGATCTGGGCAGTTTATGTGATATAGCTTTAATTGTTAATTCATCAAATACAGCCCATATCCAAGAATCGCATATAACAATTGGACATATTATCTGCCAGATGATTGAAGAGATTGCTTATCCTAAATAAGCATTACTTTTCTTGTAAATGGCAAAAGTCTTGCATTATATCATAATTATATTTATTTTTGTTTCCTCTTTTGAGGCAGGGTTCGGAAAAGATAGTTTCCGATTAAGTTCTCAGACGCCACTTTAGCTCAGCTGGTAGAGCAGCTGATTTGTAATCAGCCGGTCGGCGGTTCAAGTCCGTCAAGTGGCTCACTATTTAGGGTCTTTCTAACTTATTGGAAAGACCTTTTTTTATGCGATCACCAGTTACAGTTGTTGTTACTATTGATTCTTATCATCTACAATATCATTAACTTGCATTCGCTCAGACAAACAGTTTTTATTATAACACTCCATCCACTTGAGGATTACAAATGAAAGTTACAGTAATAGGTGCGGGTAATGTGGGCGCAACAGCTGCTCAGATGCTTGCTAACAAAGAACTTGCAAATGATATCGTAATGGTAGACATCAATGAGGGTATTGCAAAAGGCAAAGCTCTTGATATGTATGAAACAATGCCAATATTAGGATCTGACTCCAGAGTTTTTGGTACTTCGGATTATGCTGATACCAAAGATTCCGATATCGTAATTATTACTGCTGGGCTTGCAAGAAAACCTGGTATGTCTCGCGACGACCTATTGGTAAAGAATAACGAAATTGTTTCCTCATGTGCAAAACAAGCATTTGAAGCCTCGCCTAATGCTTATTTCATAGTAGTATCTAATCCATTGGATGTAATGACTTATGTCACTTTGAAAGTTACTGGCTTGCCGCGCGAACGAGTTTTGGGGCAGGCAGGGGTATTGGATACAGCACGTTATCGTTCATTTATCTCTATGGAAACGGGTGTATCAATGAAGGATATTCAATGTCAGTTGCTCGGTGGTCATGGTGATACGATGGTACCTCTACCCCGCTTTACTACAATTGGAGGAATTCCTGTAACGGACTTTATTGCTCCTGAAAGATTGGATGAAATTGTAGAAAGAGCGAAGAAAGGAGGAGGCGAAATTGTCAAATTACTCCAGACCGGATCCGCATATTACGCACCTGGTACTGCAGCTGTAGAAATGGCAGAAGCTATTATAAAGGACCAAAAACGAGTTCTGCCTTGTACAGTTATGCTAGAAGGCGAATATGGCCATAATGATGTATGTGTAGGTGTGCCTATTGTAATTGGTAAGAATGGTATGGAGAAATTAATTGAATTAAATCTCACTGAAGATGAGAAAACACTATTTGATAATTCAGCAAGCCATGTAAAAGGCACTATTAAAGAAGCGATGGAGCTTTTCTCAAAGTAAAAGCTCTGTCGTTCAAAATGCTATTTCATTAAAAACCCCAGTCTTATACTGGGGTTTTTATTTTAGATTATCAGTATGTAGGATAAGCTAACTGGTTTTAAAACAATTCAATATATTAATCCGGTAATGAAACTATTATTCATTTGAAAATACTTCTACAAGATATTTGGAATTAAATATATCAATTGGTGTAACAACTTCTTCTTGCCAAGGAATGTTCTCATTGAATTTATCTTTTAAGCGATTAATTAACGTTTGATCCAAATCATAGTCTCGGAGTTCTTTTAGCTCACAGAGTTTGATACCCAAACCTTCATCAAATATTTTCCAGACAAGCTCAGAGCAATAAAATCTCTCATCAGACCACTCAAAGAACGAATCATATAATCGGCCTAAATATTGATCGCCAACTTTTTTCATATTAGCAATAGCCTTATCTGTTAATAATCTATCGCACTCTATAAGACGCTTGACTACATATTTTTGATCAATTCCACTTTCTATGACTGCCCTTAAGGAACGAGTACGTACACTCCGGTTGGATTCATAAACATATAGCCCTTCTTCGGACTCATAAACAATCCCAATATGAGTATACAGTGACTTGGTTGTTAACCTGATCGCTTCAGCTTGTCTTGAATTAGTGGTTTGGAAGATCACATCTCCCTCCCTGAAATCCTCAAATAGTTCTAACATATTCTTATTCAAATAATAATAGAAGGACTTAGTATAAAATAAGTATTCCCAAACAAGACCATCATATCCAGAAGATATCTAGCTTGAGTATACTCTCATATTATCAGTTTATCAGTCAGTTAGCCAATAATTAGCTAAAGACTAACTAAAAAATATTGCTTTTATACTCAGTGCTGATAAAGCAAAATAGCCGACTCAATAGGTCGGCTATTTATTTAAAAGGCACTAATCATTCAACTCATTCAACAACAATCTTTTTAGTATATGTTTGCCCATTTATTACAATAGAGAGTAGATATACACCAGCCCCCTGAGTATTAAGATCAATTATATTATCCTTGCCTTTATATCCTTTATTCTCTATTAATAGCTTACCATCTATTCCTACCAATCTAATTACATATTCATGTCCAGAAGACTGAATCTTGTATACATGAGGTTCAATCACCATAAGCGAAAAGATATCCGTATGATCTTCTTCAACATGTGTTACAAAATCTCCCTTGATATCTATAAATGGTTTATCAGAATAGCTAATATCTTCTTTGTTACCGCCAAATTTGATTATCAATTCCCTGGCAAGTGTATCAGTGAAGCAAATTTCTCCGAAGGATACATAGTCATCACTTTCGATATCTACTGTATTATGATTAATATTCTTAAATGTGAACTCAGGGAACATTTGGGCAAGCTTCAGTTGAAAATCAGCCCCGGTATTTTCAACTAAATTTGTCTGAGATTCAATAGTCAAGATTTGAATTTCTTTAGCAGGCATACTACCATTATTGAAAAGTTCAATTGGTTTTGTTTGTAGACACTCACCATGCACTCCGAAATTTTGTAGTGTAATATCTTTACCAACTAGATTAGTATATCCGATTGTAGCATTTACAGTAATCTCAAGAGTATCAGAATCAGACAGGAACTTAATTACACCATTATAAGAAGAACCATCTGGATAGTCCTGATCTGTGGGGATAACAGTAAATTCAACTTCAGAGGCGTCTGATAAAGTAAAAGGAAAATCATTATTAATTTTATATCTAATATCTTTTGATACTTCTATATCATATATAATACTAGGGTTATTTGGATTTGTGCGGAGAACTGTAGAAAAGCTATGCTCATTATTACCATGAATCTTACCAAGAGAGATTTGTTGCGCATCTAGAATCATGTATTTGTCCATACTGACCCAGGGTGTAGCCAAGAATTGAAAATCTAAAATTTCTTTGCCACCTTTGAGTGCTACAGCCATGTCTATATACTCAGGCTCAAAACTTTCGGGATGCGATACCCTATAAGCCTTTGCAGTCTGATTTTCAGATACTTCAAAGTCTGTCTGAGAAACTTCTATCTCTCGTATTGAAATTCCCAAGCTAGATTTACTCTCCCACATCATTTCCGAAATTGGGTTGCCATAGTCTGAATAAACAATTATATCTGTATACTCAGGTTTCCTAATTGTTTCATAATCCAAATGATAAGCAGAAGGAATATTCTTATTTTTATCAAGATACCGGATATTCCCTCCCGTTATCCATCCGTACGAATCCCACTCTGACTGACCATAGACGTAACCAGTAATATCTGTATCAGACAGAACATAGTGATAACCTCCGGCTGTTATCCTAATATTAACAGCATAATAATCTGTACCTGGAATATTTCTAATCTCACTTGGATCAACAATCTGACCGAGAGGAACATCATCAATTTTTATTGATGCTAAGAGAGAATCATGGAGTTTCTTATTATCAGCAGAACCTTTAAATGTTAACGACAAGCTATTCCTGAATGAAGCCTGACTTGTATTATAAGGAGCTGAAAAGGCAAAACCCTGAGTCCACAGATCAGTTGGTGTCAAGTTTACATACATCGGATCCAGATCAGCTATATACCATTGCGAAGAGCAGAGATACTGGTAAACCATAGATAACTTAGATGATGTTATCTTAATCTGTCCAAAAGCAAAATTCTGGGCGGTATTGTTTATCATATCACTTTCGAATGGTGACCAAACTTCACCCTTCGAAAGAGTAACATTAATATCCCCGACCTTTGCTTTTGACACTGGATCAAACCACTGGAATGATACTTCATTATTATCTTCAGCAGATACAACCCGAAAATAATCTCCTTTATTATTGTCCTGGAGAAAAGCCTGGGTAACAAACTCAGTACCATAGCTTGAAACAGGGGGTGATGTAATATATAAAGGGTCACCAGCTCCGAATGACTGAGGCAGCCATGTAATTTTATTATAGGATATTACAGAGAATGGTTTCTTATCCATAACTGATCCGGATGATGAAAGCTGAGTACCAGATAGATCGAACATATAGTTAGACGATCCATTTCCTTCAACCTGGAATAAATGATTCATATCTAATTTGGTAGTAATCCTATCTCCTATATTAAATCCATTTTTCGTACCAGCAAACTGCCCACCAATGCCCCTGATTGCAATTTCTACCTCACTCTCATCCTCAGACGCAACTATCTGAAAACCACTTCCAAAACTTGCATTATTCCATCCAAAATCATAGAAATTATTATGAATATATTCATATCCCCATGATTCGACTGGTAACAATGCCAGTCCGTCAGAAGTATAGCGTTTGCTATTAATTAGCGTCACATATACTGGCTTGTCAGTACTGATTCTAATTGAGCGATCACTTGATTCATTCTCTAAATGAATATCAAATGATTCTAACTCCCAACTAATTTCATCAGAGAGTGTGCTTAAATGACGACTTACAGTCCCTTCAGGAATAAAATACGTAAGATCAATATCAAATCTTTCACTGGTAACTTCTACCTTTGTCTTGTCGATTGCAAGAATCGCAATTTCTAAATTATCTTTATGGTAATCTGGATCATAGTTTGGGGGAACCGTTACTACAAATTCTTTACCAGCATATCCATTAGCATATAGTTTGGCTTTCTCTTTCGGAGATAAAGAAAGTAGTGGAATCGCACAACTAAATAATAATATTGTCAAAAATGTTTTCATATATCACCCAATTTTTTAACTATAAGTTTTATTATCTGTCCAGTAAATAGTATTGGTTTTATTCTAACAAATCTACTGTCATCAAGTTACAAGTAGATATTAACCTATCAAACAATAAAAATGAGTTTTTCACCCTCTAAATAGAAAAATGATTGATATTTTTAGATTATGAGAAAATATGTGTGAAATTTCTAGCGCATAGCATTTAAATTTACACAGTTTAGTATTGCACCAAGAGAAGATTATTTGATCTCCTTCAAGAAAAACAGATTTACAAATATTCTCTGAAAGTAATACCCGGAGATGGGATTAATTGGCAAGAAATTACTAAGAAAAATCTACTCAAATCATTAATAAAAATATCCATAATTAATACAAACCCAATTCCGATTTGCTATGATAGAAAAGATCTACCATACCAGAGGTGCCTCAAAAGCTATAATAATTGGGGGATATCTTGGTTCGGGCAAAACAACACTAATAAATAGTATACTTGCCAGCAAGCAGGCAAAAGAATATAAAATCGCTGTACTGGAGAATGAATTTGGCAGCATAGGGTTAGATGGTAAACTTATTAGATCTGATGGGATAGAGCTTCGAGAGATAGAAGGCGGATGCGTCTGTTGCACTCAGCAAGGCAAAATGGTACAAGAACTAGAGATACTCTCGGAACTTGGAAGTGAATTAATAATTATTGAGGCTTCGGGCGTAGCTGATCCGAATAGTATAGCTTCTGAACTTTTTTCTCCTACGTTATTTGGGAAGGTCTCTCGCGGATTAAGCATATGTGTTGTAGATGCTGTCAATTTCCAGCATTATAAACAAGATAAGATTGCTCTCAGACAAATGGCCTTTGCTGATGTGGTTGTTATTACCAAAGGAAATCTCTCTGATGTTGATCAGCAGTATCTTAATGATATAGCAGGTGGAGCAAGAGTAATTAGTAGTGAAATTCAGAATCTAGCGGATAAACTGCTTAGTTTCATTAGTTCTCAGACCAATCATAAGCCCCACCTTCCTATAGAACAGCATAAAACTTCGTTTCAATCATTTACTTTTGAATCTGAAGTACCATTTGATAAAGATTCCTTTCGATATGTAATTAATTCATTACTAAAAACTGATTTGTATTATCGAATCAAGGGGATAATAAAGTGCAATGGCAATGATTCCTTCTTCTTTGAATCGGTAAGATATTATGGTGAAGAAAAACCCTTAACTGATTTGGGTTATGACGAAGGATTCCTTCCAATTAAAAGTCAGATAGTCTTCATCGGAAATAATGTGGATAAAAACCATATTCAAGATACACTTTTCGAAGCATTAGCGCACTAAAGAAAATCTAAGCCTTAAGTATATATACCTCAGTAATTTGACTCATTTATTACAATATTTTCACAAAGTCTTATCTAAATGTTTTGGGTTTTAACTTATAATACCTATATTGCTTTCGATAGTTGGCATAATTATTTCTTGTATATAGTGTACTCAATCGATAATATATTATTAGATGAAGCAGTCCCAAACGTAAACTTTCTCTGCGATCTGCCGAAGTGCAAAGGGGCATGTTGTACAGTTGAAGGTGACACTGGTGCACCCTTAGCTACCAATGAAATTCAAGAGCTTGAAAAAGCTTTACCAAAAGCCAAAAAATATCTATCTCAACGCAATCTGGATTTTATCGCTGCCAATGGTTTCTGGGAAGAAGACGCTGAAGGAGATATTGCCACCAAAACAATAAATAATCGTGATTGTGTATTTGTCTATTATGATGGTGATATTGCCAAGTGTTCGATTGAAAAAGCTTACCTGGAAGATGATTTGGAATTTCAAAAACCGATCTCATGCCACCTTTTTCCGATTCGTGTAGGCGAGTTTGGAGGACCTTATCTCTATTATGAGAAGTTCGATGTATGCAAGCCGGCAATCCGTAATGGGCAGAATCAAAAAGTTAAATTAGTAGAAATGCTGCGTGAGCCAATGATTAGGGCTTACGGGAAAGAAACGTACTCAAAGATTAAAGAATTAGTCTATCACCTTGAAAGTGTAGAATAGAATATGTTACGCTAGTAGTTTTGTTCGGGGGAATCAATGAAACTTGGCATAGGAATAAAAACATCGCTCAGCCAAACGCTGACACCTCAACAGATACAGTATCTGAAATTGCTTCAGTTACCGATGGCTCAGCTTGAGCAACAAGTGATGCAAGAGATTGAGATGAATCCGATGCTTGAAGATGCTGGTGATGAAGAATTTGATGCCGTTGAGCTAAAACCTTTGGAAGAAGAAACTTATCCGGAATCAGTATCTATAAAGGATACTGACAAACAACCTGTTGTTGATTCAAATGACTATGAAATGCAAAAGGAATATATGGATGATAAATCTGATCCTTTTGAATTTTCCAGTCTAATGTGGGAAGGAAGTGACCCTGATCTTCCGCAACCCAAGAACAATAGATCTGAAGATGGGGAGGATTATGAACCTTTTCAGATTAAAGACAACGGTGATTTCATGCAAGACATGATACAACAACTACGATTACAGGGAACTACCGAAGAAGAAGAAATACTTGCTGAAGTCATTATTGGCAACGTAGATTCAGATGGTTATATGAGAAGAGAGCTGACAGCTCTAGTTGAAGAAACCAATGAAAACATAACTGAAATCAACTTCAATCGAACTACAGCAAACCAAAATAGTGATCAACATAAAACTGTTAGTAGCAGTTACATTTACCAAAATGAACTCAGTAGTACTTCTTCGCAGCTGGAAGGCAACTATGCAAAGATGTTCGGTACAGTAGCCCCTACTATAGCCAACCAACCAAAAGTAGGCCACAAGAACACTGCACATCAAGAGAATAGTAATGATAAAGTACCTTTGCAGAAAGCTACCAACCCTGCATTATTTTTTGCTCTTTCTTCAGATAGTAAGACTAAACTTAAAAACGCACAGCATGAACAAAATGAACTTTTAGTAGAAGAAGAAAGTCAGCCATCTAGTTCATTTACCAATGGTAACAATGGACTTAATCTTGCAAAACCAGATTATGAGTTTGTTAAGAGTCAACCGACACTAAAACTCTTAGAAGAAATTACAATTACTGATGCAGAACGTGTATTACAAAGAATAATGCATCTTGATCCACCCGGTTTGGGTTCGCGAACTGTACAAGAGTGTCTTATAGTGCAATTGGAGTCTAAACCAGATCGTAACCCTTATCAGAATCTCGCCCTTGATATTCTTCGGGATAGTTATGAGGCATTTGCAAAAAAACATTACCCTGTAATCATGAAAAATCATGACCTAACAGAGGGTGAGCTCCGTTGGGCTATTGAAGAAATTCGAAGTCTGAATCCAAAACCAGGAGGATTAGATTATCAATCGGAAATGAATACAGTAATACCTGATTTCATGATAGAGACCGAAGAGGATACCAATGAATTAGTTATTAGTGTAAATGACAGTCGCGTTCCACAGCTTAAGCTTTCGCAAGCCTATGAGGCTATGCGTAAAGAGGCTAAAACACGTAATGTAAACAAAGAAACTCGTGAATGGCTGCGTGGCAAGAGGGAAGATGCCAAATTCTTGATGCAAGCGCTTAAGCAGCGAAAAAATACAATGCTTAAAGTAATGACTGCAATTGCTCATTTTCAAAAAGAATTTTTCTTTGAAGGACCAGATGGACTATGTCCGCTTATCTATAAAGATATAGCTGAGAAAACAGGATTAGATATCTCAACTGTTTGCAGGATAGTCAATGGCAAATATGTATTAACTCCCTTTGGTACTTTTGAGCTAAAGTTTTTCTTCAGTGAGTCTCTTCCATCAGAAGAAGGGGAGGAAGTCTCAACCCGGATAATTAAGAATAAGCTGAAGGAAATTATAGATAATGAAAATAAGAGTAAACCTTATAGCGATGAGAAGCTAGGACAACTACTGAAAGAAGAGGGTTTTCTTGTAGCAAGGCGCACTGTCGCAAAATACCGTGAACAAATGAATATACCGGTAGCAAGACTTAGGAAGGAACTCTAAATTATTAGATTAGATATGTTCTTGGATATAAAGAACTATTTCCGGTGACCAAACATTGAAATTATAATATCTGTATGATATCCAGATAGTTTTCTATCGCTTACCCACCACTTGGTTACTTAGTACTAACACTAATAAGCTTTAATCAAACAATGCGTATTTTTGTTATATACAAAAAATACAATTCCATAATTGAAGTAATCAGATGTCGACGAAACGAATCAGTTTTATAGCTATTACCACCCTTATTATTACCCTAATGTTTGCTACTTGCTTGAAAGCTCAGGATTTTGATCCGAAGAAGGAAAGCAACTTCATGCCGAACTCACGCCAGCTAATCTATGAAGGTCTACGCTCGGGAGAGGGTTATTTCTCGGAAGATGGTAAGAATCTTATATTTCAGTCTGAAAGAATCGATGATAATCCTTTTTATCAGATATATACTCTTGATTTAACGGATGGAGATGTCAAGCTGGTTTCCCCAGGTATTGGTAAAACTACATGTGCATATTTTGAGTGGGGAGGAGGCAATCGGCTTCTTTTTGCATCATCGCATGAAGATCCTAATGCCAAAAAGAAAATGCAGGATGAACTTGATTTCAGAGCTTCTGGCAAAAAACGACGCTATAGCTGGGATTATGAAAAAGAAATGGAGATTTATTCCTCAAACAGAGATGGCTCGGATCTGAAAAATCTTACAGCAACGCTAGGTTATGATGCTGAAGGGTCTTATTCACCCAACGGTAAGTATATAGCTTTTGCATCTAACAGACAGGCCTATTCCAGAGAACTAAATGCTAAAGAACAAAAACAACTCCAAGTTGATCCTAGTTACTTTGCTGAAATTTATATAATGGATTCGGATGGTAAAAATGTTAAACGCCTTACAGATCATAATGGCTATGATGGTGGCCCTTTTTTCTCTCCTGATGGTAAACGTATTATCTGGCGTAGATTTACAGCCGACGGGCATAAAGCTGATATATACTCAATGAACCTGGATGGAAGTGATGTCAGACAATTAACAGATTTCGAGGCAATGTCATGGGCACCATATTATCATCCAACTATGGAATATGTAATCTTTGCCTCAAATAAGTTAGGTTATTCGAACTTCGAGCTCTACATCGTAGACATAGAAGGTATTAAAGAACCAGTAAGGATTACGCATACAGACAAATTTGATGGCTTACCCGTGTTTTCGCCGGATGGTAAAAAACTTGTGTGGACATCTAGTAGAACACCAGGCGGAGATGCCCAATTATTCATTAGTGATTGGAACCATGACCAAGCTCTGAATGCATTGGCCAAATCACCTCCGAGAGGTTTGGAAAAAAAGATCGAGTTCACACCTGAGATATCTGAGCCTGAAATCAGAAGCAAAGTAGAATATCTGGCTTCTGACGAACTGGAAGGGAGAATGACAGGTAGTGAAGGTATCAGATTAGCAGCAGATTATATCAGTAATATTTTTGAGAAGAATGAAATCCTACCTGTTGGTTCATCCTTCAGAAGTAAGTTCGAATATACTTCTTCGGTTAATATTGACCCCCAAAAGAACAAAATGGCATTTCAGAAACATGAATTTGAGCTATTTACTGATTATGTGCCTCATGCTAGTTCGACTTCTGAGGAATTGGAAGCTGGGATTGTTTTCGTCAACTATGGCATAAAAACCCGTGATGATGCACCAATAGAAATCAACTCCTATGACGGTGTTGATGTAGATGGTAAAATAGTCATGGTTATGGGGGGGCTGCCGGGCTATGTAGACTCAGCTGCATCTAAAAAACTGTTCCGTGAAGCGGATCTAATGTATAAGATCCTGGTGGCAAGAGAAATGGGAGCAAGCGGTTTTATATACTTAATGGATAGAAACGAATTGCCCAAACCAGGCCTCAGGAATAGTACAGTTTTCTCAGGCATGCCAGTTATATATATGAAATATAGTACTGCTGATAGTATACTTGCCGGAAATAATATTAATCTGGCCAAAGTTGAGAATGAAATGCAGACTCAAAACCCTCATTTCAAATCTTCATTTGAAATCAGAGGGCAGCTTAGCTTGGTAACAGATGTAGAAAAGATTAGAGATACTGATTATAATGTAGTTGGTATGATCCCTTCTTCCAACGGTTCGGAAGAGTATATAATAATAGGCGCCCACTATGACCATTTAGGACATGGAATTATTGGCTCTAGAGCTACCTCTGAGGAAATCGGCATGATCCATAACGGTGCCGATGACAATGCTTCTGGTACTGCTATAGTTATTGAATTGGCAGAATTCTTTGCTAAGCTTAAGCAAGAATATCCGAATAAAATAACCAGAAATCTTGTTTTTGCTCTATGGAGTGGTGAAGAAATGGGATTACTTGGTTCTCAAAGTTTTGTAGAAAACCCACCTATTCCTTTAGACAAGGTCGAAGCTTATTTAAATTTTGACATGGTTGGTAACCTAAAAGACAACTCTTTGTCTATGCAAGGTCTTGGTTCTTCACCTAAATGGCGCAAGATCCTTGAAAAGAAAAATATTCTTGCTGGCTTTCAATTAGCTATGTCTGACGACCCATATCTGCCAACTGATGCGATGAGTTTTTATAAATCTGATATTCCTGTAGCTGCCTTCTTTACAGGACTTACTGATGATTATCACCGACCAACCGATGATGCTGAAACTCTTAATTACAAGGGTATGGAAAGAATAGGATTCTTTGCATCTCAAATAGTAAATGAACTAATGAATTCCAAAGAAAAATTACCTTTTAGCAAGGTAAAAATGACTGCTCCAAAGGCTGCTCGAGGCTTTTCTGTATATCTAGGCACTATCCCAGATTATGTGGCACAGGTTGAGGGTGTCAAGATATCTGGTACCAAACCTGAAGGACCTGCTGAAAAAGCAGGAATTAAGGCAGGAGATATTCTAGTTTCGTTAGCTGGCAGGGAAATTAAAAATATATATGACTATACTAATATCCTATCCGATCTGACAGCAGATGAAACATATCCACTAGAGGTAATAAGATCTGGCCAGAAAGTAAAACTCGTTATCAAAGCTGGTAAGAAATAATAGTTACTGCGCTTTAAGGTATATTATGAGTATTTACTAAATTTTTGTAATGCTCGATATACCTTGTTGAGTGGCAGGCCTACAACGTTGAAATAGTCACCTTCAATTCTAGAAACGAAAACTGATCCCAGATCACCTTGGATGCCATATGCACCTGCTTTATCCAAAGGCAAACCAGTCGCTACATATCCCTGTATTTCGTGCTCTAAAAGCTGCTCAAAATATACATTCGTGGCAGAATAATCCTCAATGGATCTATTTGTAGCCATATCCAGAACTGAAAAACCAGTATAAACAGTATGCATATTACCAGATAAAGTTCTAAGCATCCGTATAGCATCTTGTTCGTTTTTTGGTTTTCCAAGGATATTACCATCAAAACAAACTACAGTATCGGCAGATATAACTATCGAATCTTGGATAAGATGTCCCACAACTGCTTTACATTTTTCCGCAGCTAACCGGACGACATAGTCTTCCGGTTGTTCATCTTGCATTGGTAAAGGCTCATCAAGACTGGGATGAAAAGTATCAAAATGCAAACCAATATTTTCGAGAAGCTCCTGACGTCGAGGCGAAGCAGAAGCCAACACAACTGTTCTTTCTAACCCTAGGATTGTATTGAGTTTTGGCATGCCTTAATATATCAATTAGGCTCGTCAGTTACAATAGTATAATCTTCAGGATCAATAATCTTAACACTCCTGGCGAAAAAAATACCTATACCACCCTTTATATTCCATACTGGGTTTAATCCTCCAACTGAAAAAGGACCATCAAAACCATTGTCATTATAGCGGCTTCTCCAATATGCTCCAAATTCATTGGGATAAGCCTCTATAAAGAAGGGTCTTGTTATCTGCTGAACCGAATCTATTGTGCTTGGATTTGGATCCCATGGATTGATATAAATACTGAAGTAGCTATCGTAATAAAGTGGAATTTTATCCTGGAAGACCTCCCCGGGACCAGCCACAGGATTATAGCGAGCTCTATCCTGTTCAATTTCCCAACTCTCACCTGCCAGATAATAATAATCCATATTTGTAGATTTCAGATGTGCATAAAAATATAGCGATTTTGATGGGAAGTCATCCCAGGGATTATTTCTTGTATCAATATAACCACTCAGATAATCTATTTCAGGTAAGGGTGGCACAACCGTTGTAGCTGTAGCAAGATGGTCTTTCCATTCTACATCAATCCTCACTGTGTCAAATATATTGAGTTTAACACTACGATTGTAATATCTGTTACCGTCACTAGTCGTATTATACGGATTACCATTAAGCCAAATGCTTACTTTCGCATCATATACATAGCTTTGGGCAGCAAAAGCATCTTGCAGAGGTGGAAGAGTCTTCGATATATATATGCTATCGATATAACCACCTGCTTCTAATATACCGTAGATTACCAGCCTTTCTTCAAAATCCAGATCACCGTCAACAGTTTGTTCGCATGAACTAGTAAAGAAAGCAATTAGAAGTAGTAAGAACCATATTGTTTTTATTTTACTATAAATCATAATTAAAACTCAAAATTATATGCTAAGGTAGGAACGAATGGAAATAGGGTTATCTGTCTCAAAACTTTAGAATAACTTCCAGAATTATCATAATTATAATCAATAAACTGTGCAAAAGGATTCCTTCTGTTATATACATTATAAAGATTGATACTTAACCAACCATCTCCGTCACCAAATACCTTATGTTTCCACATTATATTAAGATCAAGCCTGTGATAGGAAGGTAGCCTGTAACCATTCCTTTCGGTATAGTCATACTTATCATCATAATAATAAGCTCCAGGGTCTCTACTAAGATCATTACCAATAAAATACTGACCTTGTGGCATTGTAAAAGCCTGTCCCGTAGCAAAGACCCACACAGCACCAATCTCCCAATCTTCATTAAAAGAGTAGTTGAGAGTCAATGAAACATCATGTCTTCTATCATACCTGGGATAGAAAGGCTTACCCTGATTAAGATCATCAAATTGTCTTTCAGTCCAACTTAATGTATATCCTACCCATCCAGTAAAATCACCCATGCGCTTATTCAGAAAAAACTCTAAGCCATATGCCTGGCCAGTTCCAACTGCAAAATCTTCAACCTGAGGGACTCCAAGTGAAAATTGTACATCCTCTTGAAATTCCAGTAAATTCTCCATATACTTATAAAATCCTTCTACTGATACCAGGTACTCACCATCTAAAAAAGTCTTCTCAGCCCCTAAAACTCCCTGATAAGCTCGTTGGGGTTTGATCCTATCAGTAGATGGAAACCAAAGGTCAGTAGGTAAAGGTATATCATTTCTTACAACAAGGTGAAGAAATTGATGACCAACAGAACCAGCAGCTTTGATTTTAATATCATCATATATATCATAAGCCATAGATAAACGAGGTTCTGCAAAAAAATAATCACCACTATTGAAATAATATAGTCTTGCACCAATATTAGTCGAAAGATCAGATGTAGCTTGCCATTGATCCTGTAGATAAACAGCTGATTCCAGAGCACTTTCCTCCCCGGCACCAAACAAGCCAAAGAGATCAAGATCAACATCTGAACTTTGGCCTACCTTAATCCTAAACTGATGTAAAATAGTCTCAATACCAAACTTTATCTCGTGATCCGGATGAGGGAAGTACTCAGCATTACCTTTAAGCATAAAATCCCTGATCTGACTTAATGACTCGAATTGAAAAAATTGATCACCTTGTTCGGAATTATCAGAAAAATTGGTGGAGAATCCATAATCAGTATAGATTAGCGAGAAATTAGTAAATAGCTCCGGACTTACAATATGAAGCCATCTGAGGTTCGCAGTAGTATTACCCCAGTCAAAGCTGATATTCTCGTTACCTTCATCTCCTTCAAAATCAAAGACATCTGATCCAAAATAACCGCTTAAATATAGATGATTATTCTCATCTATTCGCCAGTTCGTTTTTGCATTAAGGTCATATAGATAATACTGTGGGAACTCTTCTTCGCCTGTAGTGTATTTATTGAGTATCAAATCAAAATATGATCTCCTACCTGAGACCATAAATGAAATATCCTCAGTTATCGGCCCTTCAAGTGTAAGGCGTGATGCTATCAGACTAATACCACCAGCTCCATGTAGCTCATCTTTTGCACCTTCTTTCATTGTAAGATCTAATACACTGGAAACCCGCCCTCCATATTCAGCAGGAAATGCCCCTTTGATCATCTTAATATCTCTAAGTGCATCATTATTAAATGTACTAAAGAATCCACCAAGATGTGCCGGGTTATATACAATTACTCCATCGAGTAAAACAAGGTTTTGATCTGGCGACCCACCTCTGACATACAAGCCAGAGCTAATTTCACTAGCCGAAGATATACCCGGTAGAAGCTGTAGCGTACGAAATATATCAACTTCACCTCCAATTGCAGGCATGCGCTTGACAAATGACGGATTGATATCTACAGTTGATATATTTTCAATCGTCTCGGTTTCAACCCTGTCCCCTATCACCATTATATCATCTGAAACAATATCTGATTGCTTTAATTCAATATTGATCTTGATTGATGAATCCATCAATGTAATCTTCTTTCTGTATAAAGCATATCCGATACTTCTGGCAAATAAGTAATACTCTCCGGCAGGAATATCAGAAAGGGAGTATAGCCCAAAAGAACCAGTAGATCTTCCAGCTATAATTTTCGAGGTAGAATCGGTAGTTTCTTTTATATAAACAGAGGCACCAGCTATATTCTCTCCGGAACTACTATCTGTAACCTGCCCAGAGATATTTGCTGCGAAAGATCCGGCAATAAAAAAGGTTGATAAAAAAACCAGTAAAAAGAAATTCAAAAAGAATCTGATTGAGTACATGAAAAGTAATTTTGTCTTTATTACCAAGAGTACCGACAAGATACAAAAAGTTTCAATGGACAAAATCCATAAGAACTATCAACTATTTACCCCATCTTTACTTGCCATCAGTTGTTCCATTTTCAGAGCATCTTCTTCTCTTCCGACTTCTCTATAAAGAGCTGCAATCTTGGGATATAAATCCGAATTGGTTGTATCACTTACAAACGCAATTTCAAGCATTTGCAATGCACCTTCCAAATCACCAGCAGCTTCCATTAGGTTAGCACCCATTGCCATAAGATTTTCTTTACCAAACCCTAATGACAGAGGATGATATGCACTGTCCGAAGTCTTGTCAATCACAGCTGCTAATTTGACAAGCTTTTCATCATCCTCGCTTTTGTTATCAAGAGAATACTCTATGAACTCTGCATCGACACTTTTGCCGATCCTTTTCGAAATTCCTAATAAGTACTTGGCTTTCTGAACATTTTTATCCTGTGCAAATACACTGGCAACATAATTAACCATATTTAGTCTATGAGAACTATCAAGTCTAATATCAGATATTATTTTCTCAAGTCTTTCCACTATCTCTTCAGAGTTATAATTATTTCTGCTTAGCTCTTCTATTATGCCATCAAAATCAGCAAACGGACTTTTGGGTGAAGAAATAATCTGTTGAAGATAAGGTTTAGCCAATTCTAAATCATATAGAAAATCTATTCTTTTTAATACTCTTAAAGTACTATGCTTCCATGTCCATTTACTGTGAGCCGCTGCCGCTGCACTCATACCCGTAACACCAACCAAATGAGGTCTATGGTACAATGTTTTTAGTATTTCTATCAAATGCTCCTTATCAGGTACTAACCAATTTGCTTTCTTAGGGAGCTTCATACCACCAACCTCATCTGTAAACTCCTCAGTCACAGATTTAATACGGTATCCCATATCTTCCCCTACAAAATCATCAGTAGCCCCACCAGCTGTTACAACTGGTACACAGCCACAAGCCATGGCTTCAAGTGTTGGGAGCGAAAATCCCTCACCACGGTATGGAGAAACAAATATATCGCAGGCCCGATATAGGGAAGCCATCTCATATTCGGACATTTCATCCTTAAGATAAATTATCTCAGCAGCCCCCTCATTTTCGAGAAAATCTGAAAGATACTCACGGGCATTAACACCTTTATAAAATGTCTCTGTACCCATATCTTTAATTACCAGACATACTCTATCACTTTTATCAAAAGCTTTCTTATAAGCTTCAAGTAGGATATCAATACCTTTGCGAATAAGAGTTCCACCTACAAAAAGCAAAATCAAATCGGCATCTGTATTAAGTTCAAACTTCTCACCATATGGAGTGAATATATCAGTATTCACGCCGTTTGGTATCACTTGTACTTTGTCAGACTCAACACCAGAATTGATAAAAGCCTTACGACTAAAATTAGAAGGAGTCCATATCTCATCAGCCTCATTAAATATTGTTATAAAATCCTCAGGTAGCACATCAAGCTCCCATGGCTGCATGATAACCCACTTACTACCCCGAGGAGGTTCCGGCTTAGGAGGCCATTGGTGTCTCACCCATAAAAAAGGTTTACCTTTTGATGCTTCAACTTCCTCCTTAATTCTAATATCCTTAGAAAATACCTTTGCGAATTTTCTATTAGAAAGTGGATCTATCTTATCCATCTCGTAAGGTACTATACTCAAATCGATTTTTTCATTATCGATTAATTCATAAGTGATTTCGCGATTGACAAGTGCAAGTGAGTGATATACCATTTGTGTACCTTCCCATACAAGGTTCAGCTCAGGTGAAGCAGGGCTAGGTACATCAACTAGTTCACTGATTTTTTGTCTGATATTTGAAATTTTATCATCCAATATATTTCTATCGAGAGTATCTCCTTTACTTATACCTGTTTGCTCTCTGACCGCAGAATTATCTGTGTTTATTCGAACAGCTGGCCTTTGCTCAAAGCCATCAAATCCACCCTTGATACGACCCTCTGCCTTTGTGGCAGTTACTACCATATTGAGATTAATATATCCATTGGATTGTGTAAAATCTTCATCCCTTATACTATCAACTTCAAAACCTGTTGCTTGTAGATGTGCTGAAATAGTATCATGATCAAAAGCAACAAAGTGGTAATCACCAGGATTAGTTTGCCCGCCAAATATCATATATGAGGCTATATCGGCATTCCAATCACCTCTCATATAGGCCTGCAACTGTAGTCTTAGATTTGGGCAGCGAATAATTATATTCCCACCTGGTTTGAGTACCCTTGCCCATTCTTTTAGTATAGAGCGAGTTTCTCTGTGGGGGAAATGCTCGAGTATATCACTAGCTATTATTTGATCTGCGATATTATCAGGTAACTTCAGATTTCTGATATCCATACCTACAACTCTGGGATCATCAGAATACAAATCAATGTTAATAAAACCGTCTCTGACATCCAGACCACAACCAAGGTTTAACCTGACAATCTCAGGCAATACGTCCGGTAGACGCCCCGATGCCTTTTTCGTTGAAAATCCATATTTTGGATATTTCTGTAAATTTTCTGTCGAGCTATTCGCTTCACTAGTTTTAACCAACCTACTCTTATCAGCATGGGATATTAATTTCTGTCGAAAATCTAATTTGACTTCTTCTTCTAGTATTGAAATTCCATAAAAGGCCTTCTGATATAAGGTCGCAACATGCCCAACGAAATAGTCAAAATCATAAGGGAGAAAGCAATTAGCTCTAAGTTCCGATAGTAAAGAGTCATCAGTAACTAATTTGTCGATCTGAAGTGCAAGCGAATGAGCAGAGCCCGCACCAAAAACCAGACCGTTATAACCATCGATAATAAAATCAGTAAAGCCACCGATATCTGGTACAAGGCAAGGCACCCCTCTGGATATTATTTCAGCTACTACCAGCGGTGCACAATCTTCCCAAAGACTAGGTAATGCTACAATATCAACATAATTCTCAATATCAGGCAGAATATCATATTTACCATGGAAAATCACCTTACTTTTATTAGAGAGCTGGTTAACAAAAGTACGATACTGACCCGAAGATTCGCCAAATATATGAATCTCTAGCTGTCCACTATCGAAAATCTCAGCTGCAACAGGCAACAAATGTACACCTTTATGAGGCATTACTGAGCCAACATAGCCTATTCGAAGTGGTTCAGGTGATCTCTTAGATTTTCTACGAGGCACTTCACGTGAAACATTTTCAGAAACTTGATTAACAACTGAAATCTTTGCACCATAACCGACAAAATCTTCTAGCAAATCCTTCTGCCTATTCGAAACAGCAAGTGTAAAATCAACTGACTCTCTCAAAAGCTTCTTAGCTACCTGTCTCCTTTCTCTAAATAATTCGGTAAGATCACCCTCAGGTATATTAGTATTCTTAAATATATCAGTTCCATCCCATCTTTTCAGTTCTTTATTTATCATATATAGATTAGGATCCATAAGATGATAATTGTGTGGAGTATAGAATATCATTGCATTCGTCTGAGCAGCTACATTAGCTAATTCAAATGATAGACCTACAAAATTGTGGAAATGTACTATATCAGGTTCATATTCTTCCAAAATCTCATTGAAGGCACTAACCACACCAGCATCATTTATCTCATCTAATGGTTGATCGGTAGCAGTAAAACCGATCAATCTATTCTTTACCGAATAGAGTACAACCCCATCATCATTACTCTTTGTAACAACTGTTTTTCCCGAGGGATCTGCTGTATTATCTGAGTCAGCGTAAAAAACTCTCACCTCAAAACCATCAGACGCGAGTTTTTTTGCTATGGTTTTAGGCAGAATTGTACCACCACCGCCGTCAGACCAGCCATACATTGTATAGAGAATTTTTGGAAGACTATCAGAACTTCGGTTCCAATCTGCATCATTATCTGTAACAGTTAGTCCTACTTCAGCCTCAGCATTTGCTAGTGCAAAAGCGCTTGTACGAACAAGTGTATGTGGCTGCTCAATGAAATCAACACCATCTCTGGAAAATAGCATTTGAGACAGCTTTCTTTTTAAAGCTTCACCTCTTTGAACAATTGACTTGGCAGCCTCTCGATGAAAATCCTCCAGTCTCTTGACAAAACTCTCTGCCCTGTTACTATCAGAGGCTAGTGCATAGAAGCCATCCTCTGTGTAGTAACTATCAGCATCACTTCTGAGAATAGTACTCCATTTCTTTAAAAAATACTTATTATTCTTTGCATCGAGTCCATCGGGATTTCTGATAAAACTCTCAAACTTGAAGAGCCCTTCGGATTTCTTTGTAATAGACTCATGGTGATAAGCTTCGACTTCATGATTATAAACAGTTTTATATCCCTGCTGAGCAGCTTTAAGACAAAGATCCAGGTCCTCATATCCGAAAATAAAGTTCTCATCAAATCCATTAACTTCATCAAAGACTTTTTTCCGAATAGCTAGCATAGCTCCTGTCACCATCTGATATGCTCTGGTTTTGTTTACTTCAGGAGCATACCTTTGATGGGTAAGATAAATATGATAATGCATATCAATATCATCTGCAACTTTACCGTATACTATCCCAGCATGCTGGATACTGCCATCAGGATAAAGGAGCTTAGCCCCTTGAATCCCAGTCTCAAGATTATTCTCAAAATGAGAGACTAAAAAATCACACCAACCAGTTAATAACTCAATATCATTGTTCAGAAAAAGTAAATACTGTCCTTTGGCTGTGGCAGCTGCCTGGTTATTTGCTTTACTAAAACTAAGATTGGTCTTATTACGAATTATTCGAATCTTATTTCCAAGATTCTCTAGATATATTAAAGTATCATCTGTAGAAGCATTATCAACAACTATAACTTCGGCTTCTACTGTAAGCGTCCGAAAGAGTGACTCAAGACAAGTAATAGTATAGTCTATATTGTCATGGGTTAGAATAATAATACTGAACTGTGGTCTATTTATTAGTGTAGGGTTTTCCTCAGTTACTCTGTCCACCAAGGTAGTGGCTTTTGAAAAACGGCTTCTTCGGGTATTTATCTCAAAAACATTGGCATTAGTAACGGCTTTTTCTTCTCCAATTTCAATTGTTCCATGCCATTTTCGGTTAAGTCGTTGCCAATTAGCAATGTCTTTTTCGTGCCTACCTTCCGTCATACTTTCATAGTGGTACATAATAGAGTTAGGGCTGTAAACAATCTTCATTCCTTTAAGCCTGGCTCTAATACAATAGTCTATATCTTCCAAACCATTTTCATAGCCTTCGTCAAGACTACCAATACTATCAAGACAGTCAGAAGTAATATACATGCATGCGCCAGTCACAGCATCAACTTCATGGCTTTGATTGATTGCATCAATGATTCCATCATCCTTCAGATCCGAATACTGAAAGGCATGGTAAGGAGCAATTGATCGGCCATCCTCAGTACCTATATTGACCCAGCAATGCTGTACTACCCTGCTATTTGGATATAGAAGTAGTCCACCTATAATACCAACACCGGTAGTCTTACATTGTACGAGACCATCCAACCAACCATCTGTTGCAATTATATCGTTGTTAAGGAGTACAATATCTCTACCTTTCCGATTCTTGATTCCAAGATTATTTGCTCTAGCATATCCAAGATTCTGGTCTTCTCGTATTACACGAAAGTTATCTGTATCCAAGAATTCATTAAGTACATCTCTGGTTTCTTCATCAGATCCATTATCTATACATATGACTTCAAAAGTACACTCACCTGCACTGTTTTTAAAAATACTATCAAGGGTCTGTTTGGTAAGGCTCGGATTATTATAAACAGCAATTATTACCGAAACATCATATTTATACCCCTTGTTATCAACTGAAATAAATTCCTCTGGTCCTTCTTCATCATCAATTACTGAACTGTCTCCATATTCTGCCTTTATCATATTAAATGTGTCTAAATCTTCAGCAGTTAAGCCTTCCGACTTCACTTTATCATTATCAATCTTCCTGATAAGATCTAAAGCATCCGTATTACTGGGATTGATAATTAATTCCTCCTCCAGATAAGAAAGAGCTTCTTTTACTCTTCCGGCATGTACACATTCTAGTGCCAGTCGAAAAAGAATTCCACTTGCCGAAATACTCTCACCATCCTTATAGTGAGCAAGCTCCTCAAGTAAATTATTGAGATTGTTTTCATTAGAGTTCTCCGCTTCAGAAGACATATCTTCTACTGCTACCTGACTATCCAAGCTAGTGCTACCAGTATGATCTTCATTTACTGATTCCAGAATACTCTTTTTTACTTTCTCAACTGAATACTGATCAGAGTGGTTGTTATCACCGGGGCTATAACCGGGATTTAAGCCTATAGGTGTAAAAGAAGCTGGCTCGCCAGATACTGACCAACCAAAATCAATTAATACCAACACTCCATCATTACATATGATATTATCTGGATTGATATCCCGATGCTCCACTCCCGCTTTTTTTAAAGCTTCAAGTATTTTATCCATCTGCTTAACAAATGAACTTGCAAGCTCAGAAGAGATTCCACCAGAAATCAGCTCTGAAAGCAATGGACCAGCTAAGTATGGCATACTAAAGCTACTATAGCTAACTTCTTCCCTAAAATCACTAGGAACTAAAAAATGAACTGATGAATCATCTTGTAATTCAGCAAGCTTAGATAAGTTGTTATATTCACTAGTAATTAGTTCTCTATTAGCTTGCTTAATAACAATATCATCAATACGATATATGCGTGATATATAAGGTCTGGCAGAACTGAAATCCAAAACACGACTATAAATACAATTCTCAGGACCATAGTCTAGATAAGGCATACTATAAGTAGCCAATAGCTCATTAGGATTATCACGTTTTAACCCTGTTTTCTCAAGAAATTCAGTGAGGAAAGCAAAATTCTTAACACTAAGATTACTTATCTCAGCATAACTGTCCTTAAAGATTTTATCAAGATAAATCTCATAAGCATTTTCTGAACCACCGATCACATATACTATATTATATATGAGATGTTTAATCATTGAGTCACGCATAAGAATACGAACTCCAAATTCACTTTCACTCTCAGACCATATTTGGTCTGCAAAAGTATCCATGATATAGCCACTTCCAGAATTAAGCAATCTCAAATTGACATATTCACTGTGGCCAGTACCTATCCGGTGTAGCTCACCCCATTTATCCTCGCTGATTTTTTGTGTAATACCAGTGAGATAATCACTAAATATTTTGAAATGTTCTTCATAGACACAAATATCAATCTGCCTATCTGCAAAGTCGTCTATCTGTTCAGTGATTATTCTATGGTTTCGAAGTACCCTATAATCCAGACCAGATTCATTCATTGCTACAAAGAGATCTAAAAAGCTAATATTCGCAGGTGAATTCCTTATCTCTTCATATACTGCTTTCTGTTTGTATGCTGCATATATGATTCGAGTTTCTTTTACCTCACCAAGTATCTCCCAATAATCAAAATTTTCAGTCAGACCCTGCTCAAAATTCGCCTGATTATATTCTTCCTTGTTTTCATCTTTACCAAAGTTTAAATGTCCAAACTCTTGAATTGCTTTATCATTAGGCGCAACCCATTCAATAATAAGTACCTGATCTGTGAGCGAAGCTAACTTAGCAATCGCATCCGTAAGAGCACCATATTCTTCTGTACAAGAATATATCCAATGGATTAGTGCAAAAGCATAAATAATATCTGCAGCTTCATTATAATTTGAAATTTGTGCTTCTTGTACCGAAAAGATCTCTTCCAGACTATAGTGTTTTCTTATACTATCCATTATCGCCACATACTCTGGGTCCAGATCTATAGCACTTGCCTGCGAGGCACCTTTGAGAAGCGATGCCAAAGCAAAATAGCCTGAGTTTGCTCCAAGATCAGCTACTGTTTTTCCAATCATCCATTCAGATTCAATGATAGATCCTATGATAGCCTTTTTAGCAAGCAAGCTTGTATCAGTCTTACTAATCTCAATGTGTTTCTCAGAAAACTGAAATGTTTGATACCCAGTAACACTAGATGTTGTGCCAAGAGAAAGACTGGCTTTAGGCGCAAATTTATTTGGTGTCTTATAAAGTTCTTTGTTTCCCATCTTGGGTGAGCTTTGATTTTGAACATATGTATCCATCAGCTCACAATCAAAAGATGTGCCACTAGGGGAATTATATTCACCTTACCTTACGTCACTACTTATATTATCATTATGAAAGAAAGAGATAAGATGAAAACATTACCGCAACTCGCCAGAATAACTGGTCTATCGGACAGAACTCTACGGCATTATGAAAAGATTGGCTTGTTAGAACCAACTACAAGAAACGAATCTGGTGTTAGATTATATGCTTATCCTGAACAACTAAGACTACAGCAAATATTGGTATTCAAGATGTTTGGCTTTGCGCTAAAGGATATTAAAGAACTGCTTGATAGTGAAACATACGAGATCAAGAGCTCACTTGAAAAACAACTAAAGATGTTACAGCACGAGCATAAAAGACTTAGCGGAGTCATCGAAACACTCCAAAAAACTATTCAATCAATCAAAGAAGAAAGAAAAATGGACACCAATAAACTATACGAAAACTTCCCGGATATGGAAAAGTATCGTAGTGAAGCAATTGAAAAATGGGGCGAAGAAGTTACTCAAGTTGAAGAGAGATTGCAGAAGCTAGACAAGCAAGACACTCAGGCACTTATGGAAGAAGGACTGGCAATTAGTCGTATGATTGCAGGCGAAATGCAAAATCCTGCAAGTAGTGAAAATACTCAAAGGTTAATCCGTTTGCACTATAAATACATGCAAAAATTCTACGAAGTACCCAAAGAACGTTATATCGGACTAGCAGAAATGTATTTGGGTGACGCACGATTTACAAAATACTATGAAGACATAGCACCTGGATTAGCCAACTATATCTCAGATGGCATGAAGTATTTTGCTGAGAAGAATCTATAACGATGAATACTTATTGACTGTTCCAAGTCTTGTCAATATTATGCACTGCAGCAGCAATAATCAATAATCGAGTCCTTACTCAAGGTGCAATATCACCTGATCGTACAAGGTGTTTGTTAAGTTATGTGAAGTAGATATTTATTCAAGTATTCTTTTCCTTAATTTTGTAGGTGATGAGAATAGCTGTTGGAATATCTGGTGGAGTTGATAGTAGTGTAGCTGCTTGGAAGCTCCTGCAAGAAGGTCATGATGTCTTCGGTGTATTTATGATTAACTGGCATGATACTGAAGGAACACTTAGCGGAGATTGCCCTTGGGAAGACGATTTAATGTATGCCCGAATGACTGCTAAGAGATTAGGAATCAGACTAGAGGTTGTTGATCTTTCTGAAGAATATCGTGAGAGAATAGCCAATTATATGTTCCGTGAATATGAAGCTGGTCGCACACCTAATCCTGATATACTTTGCAACCGTGAAATTAAGTGGGATGTTTTTGCAAATAAGGCCATTGAATTGGGAGCTGAAATGGTAGCTACGGGTCACTATTGTCGTCGAGGCAATATTGATATTGATGGCCACAACTATGCACAGCTTTTCAGAGGCAAAGATATCCAAAAGGATCAATCATATTTTCTCTGCCAGACAACACAAAAACAACTTAGTAAGGCATTATTTCCAATTGGGAATATGCAGAAATCTGAAGTAAGACACATAGCTAAAGAACAAGGACTCGCTCCATATGATCGTAAAGATTCACAGGGCCTTTGTTTCATTGGGAAAATAGACTTACCTACATTTCTGAAACAGAAGCTTACTGCAAAAGAAGGCCATGTCATTGAAATAACAAGGGAAAGGGCCGATGAGATCATATATGAACATAATATCAATGCTGGCGAGAATATAAATCTGTTATCACAGCCCTATAAGCTTAACCCAAATGATGGGGATGTAATTGGATCGCATCAGGGAGCACATTTCTTTACTATAGGGCAGCGCAAGGGACTCGGAATTGGTGGTACCAAACTACCTCTTTTTGTTTTGGGTACTGATACGCAACAAAATATCATCTATGTAGGCCAAGGTGATATGCACCCTTTACTCTTTCGTTCTGTAATCCCTCTCAGAACAGAAACAATCAATATTTTACGGCCGATTCCGGAACATGAAAGTCATCAATATGAAGGAGTAATCCGCTATCGGCAGAGTCCTGAAAAGATGAGAATAGTTTCAGTAAAAGAAAATTATTTCGCAGTATTTGATAATCCGCAGAAGGGTGTTGCTTCAGGACAGTTCTGTGCCTGGTACCTAGGTGAAGAACTAATTGGAAGTGCTATGATGGACTAAAAACTACCAACTAGTAATATAGCAAAAGCCGAGGATTTTTTCTTTTAAGAACCCTCGGCTTTTACAAATAAAGACCAATAGCTTTCAGGCTATTACTACTATCTATATGTATTATGTGTAGGTGTGTATTCTCTTTTGAGCTTAGCCAATAGGTGCTCAAAAGAGGCTTTTACTGTCTTGTCAGTAACCAGATAATTCTCGATAGCTTGGCACGAATGGAGTACGGTAGAATGATCTCTCCCTCCAAAAGCTTCACCAATTCTTTTCAATGATATATTTGTGAGCCTTTTTGTCAGATACATCGACATTTGTCGGGCAAGAGCAATTTCATGCTTACGAGACTTAGACTCTATTACCGATACTTCAAGATTGTAGTATTCCCCTACTACTCTTTTAATAGAATTAACACTAAGTTCCTTATTCTGGCTTTTGTTCGAAATTGGATCAACGACTTCACGTGCTAAGTCCATATCCAACGGCCTCTGATCAAAAGAAGTGTGAGCCAATATTGATATCAAACAACCTTCAAGCTCTCTGATCGAAGCTGTTACATTTTTAGCAATATACTCAATTACTTCTTTGGGGAACTCTATCCCTTCTGCAGCAGATTTCTTCTGTATGATAGCCATTCGAGTCTCAAGATCTGGCTTTTGGATATCAACGGTAAGCCCCCACTGGAAACGCGAAATCAATCTTTCATCAACTCCTTTTAGTTCCTTCGGGGTTCTATCAGAAGTTAGTATTATTTGTTTACCTGCCTGATGTAAAGCATTAAAAGTATGAAAGAAATTATCCTGAGTTTTCTCTTTTCCCTCTAAAAACTGTATATCATCAATAATTAGAACATCTACTTGCCTATATTGATCTACGAATTCTGATATTTTGTTATTCTGAATCGCCGAGATATACTCCATTGTAAATTTTTCAGAGTTAGTATAGAGTACTTTTGTCTCGGGTGTAGTTTCAATTATGTGATTACCTACCGCATGTAATAGATGTGTTTTACCAAGACCAGTATCACCATAGATGAAAATCGGATTGTAACGTGTACGTCCGGGATTTTCGGCTACAGCCCTTGCTGCTGAAAAAGCTAGCTGATTGCTCTCACCTGTTATAAATTTCTCAAAAGTATAGACAGGATTAAGGTTAGAATTTCTATTCTTTATCTGGGGTTGATAAGCTCCTTTAGCTTCAAACTTTAGAGTCCCTTGACTACCAAAGGGTTGGCTATTCAGAGCAGGCATCTTATAGGATGACTCAGACTGTGAACCCATTGGATTTTCATTAATCCGAATCTCATATTCGAATCTGGTATCATCGCCAAAAATCTTAGTGATCGTCTTTTGTACCAGATCAAAATATTGTTGCTCGAGGTAATCAACAAAAAAATGTGAAGGTGCTTGTAATGTAACTAGATCATCTTCCCATTTAATTGGCCTGATGGGAATAAACCAGGTCTTGAATTGAGATGCGTTTAGATTATCCTTTATTATGTCAAGCGATTTATTCCAATGTGCTAATAGTTTTTTGTATTCCGAACTGTTCCGATAAGCCTGATCATCGTCATAAGCTTCTTTTGCTGTTTGATCGGCTTCTAAGGAAGAGAATTCAATATTTTCTTTAGTGGAGGCTGTTTCGCTTATCATATAAGATTTTTCCTGGGAATCAAGTTGTCAAAAGCCTGATATTAACTCTGCAGGGGGAACAGAGAAAATAATACAGACTATAATAATCAGGGAAGTTCGTTTTTCTAAAAACTGTGCCAACTTCCGCCTCAAAGGCATATATTTTATTTGCCGTTTTAGAGGGGCGACAAATTCAAAATCTTGGACAATAAATGCAAGTTTCTGTAAGAAGATTTTTAGCAGTTTTTTATTTGGAAAAATGAGATTAGTATCAATGTCAATAACTATGGGTGTTCCACGCCACTTTAAGTGTGTTAACCATTTTTTAACAGAACAGATAAGATAAAATGTGGATAACTCTATTTGGAGAAAGAGATTCAAAAACTTATGAAGGTTTATTTATCTTTCCTTTTTGTGTTATTTCAGCAAGATGGTAACATTCGGTACTCTTGTTGATTATCTAATATAGATATTATCGAATCGATTTGTGGATAACTGAGAATTTCTCTATTAACTGAATATTAACATTCATTTATAATAGAATCAATAAGAATTGATTCTATAACAACCTGGCAGGCTAATACGCGTTTATGTATATTGTACCCTATTTACTATACTACCGTTATGGTAATATCTGCTGATCAAAGAAATCGAAAATGCGAATAGTTTTTATAATCTCAGTCATCATTTTATTTGGCCGTTTCGGACAGGTTTTAAGCCAAGATCCTTATACTGACCCGGATTATTATTTCTACTGGCAAAAAGGTAATCTTTTCCTACCTGCCAACCCCGAGCATAACAGATCTTTCTATGATGATATGATATATTTAGATATTTTCTTTCTTGAAAGTAATCCTAATATTGGGTGGGCATGTGGATTCAATTCTGTTATACTAAAAACGGAAAATGCCGGGATTGACTGGCAGGTTATTGATCTTGACCGTCAGCTGATAAATGACTTTCAGGAAAGTCCCTTTGGAGATAATATTGGCCAGTTTGAAACTATCCAATTCCTTAATGAAAATGTAGGATATGTTTCGGGCCCCGTAGATGCCAATAGTATAAGAGGTTGTATTTACAAGTCAGTTGATGGAGGGGATAGCTGGTTTAATATTACACCCAACCAAATATATAATAACACTCATAGTGTTTGGGGATTCCATTTCTGGGATGAAAGGAAGGGTGTATTATTAGCTCAAGCTGATATTGCTTTTGAAGGAACTTGTGGGGACAATATTATTTTCACCACAACAGATGGCGGTAACTCATGGGCAGCTTATAGTTATGTTGCGCGAAATGTTAAATTCTCAGATCCGTTGTTTATATCCGATGATGAAGTACTTCTCTTGGGTAGCTCTCGAATCTACAGCATAAGTTTCGAGCAAACGCATTCGGTAGGCGGCGGTGTTTCACCATTTGCCAATACAACTGATGGTACAGGATTATCGAGCTTCGACTGGCATGAAGAAATAGATGTTATCGGAAATACCATACTACTCCCTGGAGCAGAAGGATGTAATGGAAATGACGGACAAGGTTTTATTAGAGTTTCTCATGATAATGGGCGTACCTGGCAACAAAGCATAACGCCTGGTCCGAATTATGGTTCTTTTCTTATTACTGAAGATATAGGATGGATCGCTGGTCAAGTTAATGGTGCATATTATACTATAGATGGTGGTGATAACTGGAATCCTGTCGATTGTGGCCTTGATGATCCAAATGCCGGAGATGATATATTCTTCACCGATCCTACTACAGGTTATCTTGCAGCTAATGGTGTGTATAAACTCTTGTATGGAGAGAAAACCACTACATATAATGATACTATATTTGTTGAAGGTTGTGCTGGTGAAACCTTTCTAATAGGCGAGGAATCGGTCATGGGTGATTTTATCTGGAATACTGGCGCCAGAACAAAGACAATCACTGTTGATAAACCGGGAACTTATACTCTTACTTCAACTTATAATAATATACCCAGCCAGAATAACCCTTTATGTAGAGCATCTGAGGAATGGTCATGGGTAGTAACAGCATTTGATCCACCCCTCAATACACTAGCTATATCACCTGATCAGACCTATCACTGTGAGGGAGATACGGTAGTTGTTGAATTCAGCGGTGAAGGACAATTCGAACGCTGGGTAGATAATAATTCTCAAGTCATCTCGCGAGAGTTAACAGAATCAGGCAACTATATAGCAGAAAGCTCAGATATCAATGGATGTTTTTACTATGATACACTTAGTATCACTTTTCACCCATTGCCCGAAGTGAACCTCTCGGCACTCACAAGTCTTGACTTCTGCGTGGGATTTGAAGGGGTAATTGAAGCTACCCCGGGATATGCCAGTTATAATTGGTTGAAAGATGGCCAACCTTGGAATAATGCTAATGGTAATATAGCTACTGTTACGGAAAGTGGTTTTTATCGTGTATTTACTGAAACAGAATTTGGATGTGGCAGCCTTAGTGATAGTCTTGTCGTAAACGTCCGCCAGGATAGTAATAGAGTTATTCTATCCCGGGGAGAAGAATTTCCATACTTTGGAATGATAGAAAGTCAGGCCACTCAATGTGTAGAATATGTTCTTAAAAATAACGGCACAGTTCCTTACACTATAGAAGAAATCTATTTCATTCGTAATGTTGAATTTACTTTCCCTTCTTCGCAACTCCCCGTCACTTTACCAGTTAACGATAGCCTGATAATCACTGCATGTTATAGCCCCTACGCTCTTCATGACAGCACCGACAGAGACACTTTCTTCATTAGCGATCAGTGTGAGCCGCATTCAATAATAGCCGTAGGTGATCCTTTGATCTATGGATTAGCAGATACTACTGAATGCCTCAGTGAATTAGTACTTAGAGGTATAAATGAAACAGATCTTATCCTCTATGAGCGGATATTAAGTATCTATCCTAATCCAGCAGACTCTTATATTCGCTTGGAAAGTATACTAAGAAGCGAAAGACCTTTAGAAGCAGCTAATCGATTTATATTATATGATTCCAATGGACAATTTTTGAGTTTCCTGGAACCAAGAGTTATAGAAGCTGAACAATATGGAGGGTATTATTATACAACCATTGAATTCGATCTGGAAAAAATAGCCACCGGTATGTACTATATAGCTGATATTTTTGGCGAAGCCGGTTCGGTTTTTACTATACAGAGATAATGATACTATATATTTGAAACCATGTAAAATAGCCTTTGAGAAAAGACAATAAGCAAGACTATCACTAACACAGCATGTGCCCACTGTGGGGATCAATGCGATGAGAGTATATCTCATGATAACCAATACTTCTGCTGTACTGGCTGTGCCTCAGTTTATATTATGTTATCAGAAGCGGGATTAGATAACTTTTATCGTGTTAGGGAAGATCAGGTTGGTGAAGGAGCTTATGGAGCAGCAGCCAGCAACAAGCCAATTGGCGATTTATCGTATTTGGATCAAGAGCAAACGCAGAATGAACTTCTGCTACTAAAAACTCCCTCCAGAGCCTCAGTTGCATTTACAATACCTGCAATACACTGTTCGGCCTGTATCTATCTACTTGAGAATTTACCAGAACTACTTGATGGAATAATCGAGGCCAGAGTTGATTTTCTGAATAAAAGATGCACTCTTCTCTATGACCCGCGAGTAGTAAAGTTATCGGAAATAGCTGTTCTACTTACTAAAATTGGATATGAGCCTGTCATCTCTTTAGGGGGATCAGTAGCAGACAAGAAAAATAAATCCAGAAAAAATCGCGAACTAAAGAAACTTTACCTGAAAATTGGAGTAGCTTTTTTTTGTTTTGGAAATATCATGATGTTAGCTCTGCCGGAGTATCTCTCCGGAGGTAATAGTCAAGATGATACTTTTATCAAAACTATATCTACGATACAACTCTTTTTGGGTATTCCCTTATTATACTCTCTTTCAGGCTATCTAAAATCTGCATGGGGAAGCCTTAAAGTCGGTAAAGTCAATCTTGATGTTCCAATATCGATTGGGGTAGTTGCATTATTCTTGAGAAGCAATTATGAAATAATCTCGGGCACTGGTCCGGGCTACTTTGACTCACTAGCAGGTCTTGCTTTTTTCCTACTCCTCGGCAGACTCTTTCAGGAAAAGACTTATCAGGGACTTTCATTTTCAAGAGACTATACTGCCTTTTTCCCTTTATCAGTTACTCTAATTGAAAAGGATATAGAAAAAAGTGTTTTGGTAAAGAATATAAAGAAAGGGGATACCTTATTTTTCAGAAATAATGAAATAATACCAATAGAAGCTATTATCATAGATGGTTCACTTAAGATAGATTACTCATTTGTCACTGGTGAATCCGATCATATTCATGTTGGGACAGGAGAAACTCTCTATCCTGGAGGAAAGGTTATTGGCCATGGCGGTAAAGTAGTTGCTAGTAAGAATTTCGATCAGGGTTATTTGAACTCACTTTGGATGAAAGAAGATCAGGCTGAAGATCTAAAAGAAGGTACCGGAATATCTGCTGTCAGTGATAGAGTAGCACAAATGTTTACCGGAATTGTACTTGCCATTTCGGCTTTATCTTTTGTGTATTGGCAGCTGGTAGAGGGAAATAGATCATTTGAAGTGTTAGCAGCTGTTCTTATTGTTGCTTGTCCTTGTGCTTTAGCTCTTACTACCCCTTTCACATATGGTACTGTAATGAGGCTTTTGGGTATGAGAGGTCTTTATCTAAAAAATGATTCTTCGGTTGAGAAGTTAGCCGATATAGATACAATTGTTTTTGATAAAACAGGCACTTTGACTCATAACTTGAAAAATAATAAAGGTACAATAGATATTGATTATAATGAAGTACCTGATCCAATCAGTGAAATTATGCTAATCAATGCTATCCTGACACTTAGTAAAAACTCCAGCCACCCCTTGAGCAGAGAAATCTACGAGAATTTGTCAGAGGCCTATGAAGATCACCAATCTGAAATCAAGCTGGACAATTATGAAGAAATCCCTGGGAAAGGTATTCGAGGTCTCATAGCAATTTCAGATTCTGAAGATCCCAAGTTTGACTTAGCTATTGGTTCGAGAGAATGGTTATCGCCAACAAATACAGAAATACCATCAAACTTTAAGTCAGCAAAAGTCTATATCTCGCTTAACAGCCAAATTATAGGAGGTTACAGCAGTATTAACAATTGGAGAGCCGGGATATCTGACATTGTAAATCAACTTAAAAGACTGTCCCTCAAAACTTATATACTTTCTGGTGACAATGATAGAGACCAACAGGCGCTTAATATGTTTGGTTTTGAAGAAGAAAAGATGAGATTTGGCATGAGGCCCGATGACAAAAAAAGATTTATTGGTGAATTAGAGGAAGAAGGGCATCTTGTGCTGATGGCTGGTGATGGCTTAAATGATATTGGGGCTCTTTCTGCATCACATCTGGGAGTGGCAGTAACAGACAATACTAATAATTTCACACCAAAATCTGATGGTATTATTCTTGGTAAAGAACTTGCTCTGACACCTAAAGCCCTGCTTCTTGCTCGGAAAGCACGAAAAACAGTCTATATATCTTTGGTAGTATCATTACTATACAATATTGCAGGATTGTTCTTTGCTATAAGTGGACAACTTACCCCGGTATTTGCAGCTATATTAATGCCAGTGAGTTCAATAACAGTAGTATCTCTTACTGTTGGCAAGAGTTATCTGGATTTCCGAACTGTAATGCAAAAAATCTCTCCAGCAAAATAAGTGCATTAAATTTAGAAACTCAGCGTTTAAGAGTTTCCTTTTCTTTTACTACCATGCCATCCACAGCCATTACAATAGGATCAGCAAGTGGATTATCAAAGTAAATTTTGAATTCATCATCAATTCGGCCTTCCTTCCTGGTATTGTATGAAAAAGCCACCTTTTTAGTACTCATAGGGAATATGGTATCCCCCACTGAAAAATCATACTGAATCCTAGTGTCGGTATATTCCAGTTTGGTAATAGCAAGTGGGTACAGTGAGTGATTCAAAATATCAAACTCAACTTTTCTCTCCTGCCCTATTTCAAGCAAGCCATATGCAATACCTAGTAAACTAGCCGAGGTCATTTGCTGATAATCATAATTAAGCGTGATATCAATATCACTCATTTCAGGATCATTTGTAAAAAAGTTGATAACTGTAGAATTTGGGCCATACGCAAAACGTTTCGTTTTGATTGCAAATCTTACAAGACTTGAATCACCAGGAGCTATAATGGAATCTGCTGTAAAAGTATTAGTACAGCCACAATCTGACTTCATGGAGTAAATTTCCAAATCATAATCGCCTCTATTATAAATCATAAATTCATAAATAAATGGCTTGTCTGATGGATAAAGCGTCCCTATAAATTGTGCCTGGCCTTTATCAGTCTCAAATACTGGTTGGGATAATATTGGTATCGCAGTGAATAAGAAAAAATATAGAACTGTTCTCATAATAATTTTTAGCCAATAGTGTTCGAAATCAGATAAAACAACACATTACAATTACGATTGTCATAGGAAATTTGTTGAAATATCATATATCAATTGTCTCTATACCCGCTTTAAATGTATTCATATGCGCCTCTACTACCTGATTCACATCAGGACTATATCCGCCCCCCATGACTGCTACTACTGGAACAGCTTTCCCTCTTGCAAATTTATAAACCATCTTATCACGCAATGCACAATCAGTAATCTCAAGTCTCAGCCTACCGAATTTATCTGAAGCTAGAACATCAGCACCACACTGATATAGAATAAAGTCAAACTGAAAGCCAGATCGATCTATTTTCTCTAGTCCCTCAGTAAGTAAATTAAGGTATTCATCGCCATTCATACCATCTCGCAACCCGATGTCAAAATCTGATACCTCTTTTTGAAGCGGATAATTACTTTCACCATGCATTGAAAAAGTAAATACACCTGCCAAATCTCTCATTATTTCAGCTGTACCATTACCCTGATGTACATCAAGATCAATAATTAAAACTCCATTGGATTTTTTACTTCTCAATAGCCAGGAAGCAGTTATCGCCAGATCATTATAAAGACAAAATCCTTCAGGTCTGTCGCTAAATGCATGGTGGGTACCACCAGCGATATTGAAACCTAAACCATGCTGTAGTGCCAGATCAGCTGCTTGCCTTGTGCCTTCCATTATCCTTCTCTCTCTTGCTATCAGAGCATCACTCTGGGGAAACCCCATTTTCCTCTCCTCCCTTTTTTCTAACGCCAAAGCTTCCAGCTTATCGATATAGTTTTGGGAATGTACTGAGAGTAGATCTTCTGTTTGTATTAGCTTAGGTTCAAAAAAGTCTGATAACTTTACAATATTCTCTGCAATAAGTTGATCCCGAAGAAGATCGTACTTCTTCATAGGAAATTTATGATTTGATGGTAAAGGGTGATTATAAGACTTATGCCAAGCAATAGGTACCATATTTAGCTACTTAATTTATTGCCACTCATTGGTATCATAGCACTTCAAACTCTAAATTGTATTTGATTGTAGTACAAATCTGCAAAATCCATATATAAATCAAATCCGTTAATGAAAAAGACAGATGAACTGAAAGCCTGGAAAAAGACAGCCGAGCATTTCGAAAACATAAAGAATCTAAAGTTAAAAGAAATTTTTCATTATGATGAAGATCGGTTTGAAAGATTTCATATTGAACTCGAAGGCTTGATATTTGATTATTCCAAAAATATATTCAATTACGATACTCTGGCTTATCTTTTAGAGTTGGCACAAAATAGAAAATTGGAGTTTGGAATAAGGGATTATTTTGCAGGAGCACATCTCAACCATACCGAAGCACGGCCTGTACTCCATACCGCACTACGAGCTGGTCTGGGAAAGGGTGAACTAATTGTGGATAACAAGGATGTTGGAGAAACCGTTGCAGCATCGCTTGCTGCAATGAAGAGTTTTACTGATAACATTCATAATGGACTGTATAAAGGCTATACAGGTAAAACAATAAATCATATTGTAAATATCGGTATCGGTGGTTCGGATCTGGGCCCCCGAATGGTATCCAGAGCTCTTAGGCCTTTCGCACCTTCAGGCATGAAAATAACTTATATCTCCAATATAGACCCTTCTGACATCAGAAAAACACTTGCCGAGATTGATCTTGAGAAAACAATCTTTATTATCTGCTCAAAAACATTCACGACACAGGAAACATTGGCAAATGCTAAGACTGCAAAGAGCTGGCTTGAGATTAATGTTGCTCCGGATGCTGTTAACAAACATTTTGTAGCTGTAACTAACAACACAGATCAAGCAGTAAGATTTGGTATTTCTGAACAAAATATCTTCGGTTTTGAAAATTGGGTTGGTGGTAGATTCTCTCTTTGGTCATCTGTCGGTCTTTCAGTGGCACTGTACCTCGGCTGGGATAATTTCCAGTCATTACTTGAAGGAGCTCGCCTGGCCGACGAACATTTTAAGAATACACCACTTGTTAGCAACATACCTGTAATTATGGGTTTGATGGGCATATGGTACAGAAACTTTTTCGGGTACTCCTCACATGCAGTGATTCCCTACTCCGAAGATCTGAACTTGATGCCGCAGTATCTACAACAACTTGATATGGAAAGTAATGGTAAGCTGACCGACTCTGAAGGCCGACATATTAGTTATGAAACAGTACCAACTGTATTTGGAGCCTCTGGAACAAATGCTCAACATTCATTCTTTCAATATTTGCACCAGGGCAGCGAACCTATACCTGTCGACTTTATCGTAGGAGTAATTAGCAATTCTGTAGGACCTGGTGAAAATCAACATGATATTCTAGTTGCAAATTGCCTGGCTCAATCCGAAGCATTGATGTTAGGACTCACTTCTGAGGAAGCGAAAGCAAATATGGTTGCTGAAGGATTAGATGAAAATGAAATTACGCGTTTACTACCTTTTAAGACTTTTCCAGGTAATAGACCATCAAACACATTCCTTATCCCTCAGATCAATCCCAAATATCTGGGTATGTTACTAGCATTTTATGAACACAAGGCTTTTGTACAGGGTTGGATATGGTATATTAATTCCTTTGATCAATATGGAGTAGAACTTGGCAAAAAGCTTGCAAAAGGAATTCTGGCTGATATTGGTAAACAAAAGGTAGGCAAGCATGATGCATCTACCACCGGCCTTCTCGGGCATTATCTAAACAATAGAGCTTAAGGTATTTCATTTGAGCTTACTACAGAATATGAAAAACTCTGTTCTGGACTTTGTTGCTCCTAATGAATGCCCTATAACTCAGCAACACATCTTGTCCAAAGATTTTTTTTCCAAAACAGGAGAAAAGATCCTAGTTAACTCTCAGCCTGAGCGACTTAATACCATAAATCGGATTACAAACCGGCTTACTGGTAATGATATTGCTCTGACAATGATATATGGTCTCCTGTCAGCAGGTATAAATAGAAATGTGCTTAAATTAGTGCACCAAATCAAGTATAAGGGTAGGCCATTACTCGGCAAAGAAATGGGTTATAGACTTGGCGAATACTTGCTAAATCTTCAACAAACCAATAACAGCAATGAACAAGAAGAATTATTGCTCCCTAGCCCAACGAAATACAATTCAATACTACCTGTTCCCTTACACAAAGTAAAGGAAAGAGAAAGAGGCTTCAATCAAGCTCTTGTTATTGCTGAAGGGGTATCCGAAGTTTTACAAATCAGTATCGATAACGATCTTATCATTAGAAACAGATATTCGATTTCGCAAACTCGTCTTGGCGGACTGGATAGGATGAAAGAAGGTGGATCAGCATTTGGTATTAGTAGTAGGCCATACTTGGAAATCAAAGGTAAATCTTTTCTGATTATAGATGACGTAGTAACAACTGGTGCAACAGCCAATGGCATTGCAATGCAGTTGTTACATCACGGTGCGAAAAGAGTAGATTTAGCTGCTTTAGTTGTCTCAGGATAATAAGTCAATTACAACTATAATCCAATATTATTCTTCTGATGACCTAGCAATACTATAGAAGTTATTACCCAACCACCTATAAACGACAAACCTCCGAACGGAGCTATAGCTCCCCATAATGTTATTCCAGACACAGAGATTATAAACAATGAGCCGCTGAAGAGTAGAATTCCCAGAATAAATAAGATCGAAGCAAAACCTAATCGTCTAATACTCTTCCTATTCAAAGGTAAAATTTCCATTAGAATACCTGAAACCAAAACTCCTAATGCATGAATAAACATATACTGAACTGCTGTTTCATAAGTCTGGACACGTTCATTACTCTCCAATATATCTTTAAGGCTATGAGCACCAAATGCTCCAATTATTACACTTAGAGCTAGCAGTATCGCTCCGATTGCCGATATTTGTAATGGACGCATAATCGTGCTCCAATTTTTAGTGGTATATACAATCAATCACTGAAGATGAGTTCCCAACTGTTAGGAAACCAATGGCAAAATTAGGAAAAGAGATGCGGGTTACGCTAGTACTTGCTATACTTCTCTTCACCAATATAGTTGACTTCATGATTATCATGCCGCTGAGTGATCTTCTGATTGAGGATTTAGCTCTCACGGCTATCCAGTTTAGTGAGATAGTGGCCGCTTATAGCATTAGTGCAGCTCTTTCAGGCATATTTGTATCAATGTTAATTGACCGTTTCGAAAAGAAAAAATTCTTAATGGTCATTTATACAGGTTTCCTTTTTGGTACAACACTTTGCGGTCTTGCAGACTCATATCTGACCCTTCTACTTGCAAGAGTTTTTACAGGGCTTTTTGGTGGAGTTATGGGTGCACTCTGCTACACAATAATAAGTGATATAGTACCTGTAGAAAGAAGATCCACGGCAATGGGCTTTCTAACTGCTGCTTTTTCACTCGCCTCGGTAGCCGGAGTTCCAATCGGTCTTCAGATTGCTGCTGTTTGGAACTGGGAAATGCCATTCTTCTTCATCGTAGGATTTGGTCTAATTGTATTTTCATTAGTTATAGCATTTATACCAAAGATTCCCCCAACACTTGTAAATAATGATGAGACATCTTCTGGATCTGCTCCCTTATTACCACTTAAAAACTTATTCACTAAAAAAAATCAACAGATAGCACTACTTTTTATGATTCTATTGGTTTTAGGCCAGTTTACCGTAATACCCTTTATTACTCCCTATCTCACTGGGAATGTAGGCCATACTTTTGCATGGATACCCTGGGTATATGTAGTAGGAGGTATTGTTACTTTTATCAGCTCACCAGTAGTAGGCAAGGCTGCTGATAAAATTGGCAGACAAAAGGTTTTCTTAGTGATGGCAATTCTTTCAATGATACCACTGCTTGCACTCACAAATCTTGTCTGGCTTCAAGATGCTTTCGGGATGAAAGCCAGTAGTCTGATTTCCTTAACAGTTTCTGCTCTCTTCTTTATACTCATTAGCGGAAGAATGGTACCTAGTTCATCGCTCATGACTTCCATTGTTGCACCGGCCAACCGCGGTGGTTTTATGAGCCTCACTGCATCTTTTCAACAAATGGGAGCAGGACTTGCATCTCTTATCGCTGGCTATCTAATATCCATAGAGCCTGGAACTGATATTGTACTGGGGTTCGATACAGTAGGCTATGTTGCTATCGGATTCACATTTCTTGCCATCCTACTATCTTTCAAATTACGTACGGTTGAGGGCAATTAAACCCCCAACCGTACTAATAATCACATGTATAACTACGTTCGGCTTTTAGTTAAAGACCAACTTCCATCCCAAAATAATAACTACGTTCGGCAGCAGGGAAGAAATTCTGACCAATACCTGAAGCAGCATATAGTTCATTAGTTAGGTTTTCCACCTGAGCTCTAATCGTCAGAGATTGTGTACCTAAGAAATCATTAAGCCTATAAGCTAAATCTAAGGACATCACTGTGTATGAATCAACTTCATTATCAGCATAGCCTATTATCGAAACCAATTCTGGATTCGATTCAAGATCACCGAAATTATCTGTTTTAAAAGCTCCTACATGCCTCAAATTTGCTCGAAGTTTAAACTCGGCCCAGTCATATTGAACAAAAGTATTAAGAATAAAAGGAGGAAAACCTGCTATTTCATTTCCAGAAAGGTCTATTGTACGATCGGCCATGAAAACACTATACTCAACTAATTCATTATATGAAATTGTGGTATTTCCACCTATAACGATTCCCATGTTGTTTTCTTCCCAAGCCTGAACTCTTGCATCTAATTCAAGACCAAGATGTCTTGTCTTCGGAGCATTACCATCGATTGGAGCACCAAATATATTTAGCTGTCCATCTTTCACCAATTCATCAGTAAACTCCATCCAGTAACCACCGGCTCCAACATTCATCCACGAATTGGTATAACGATACCCTATCTCGATATCAAGCATTTGCTCAGGCTTAATCAGCGGATTAGAAAAATCATAGACACCATTAGTATCAACTGCAAAAAGCGGATTTCCACCAATATTTGTTGCCGGACCAGGATCAGAATATGACTCAGAGGCATTGTAAAGATTATTCATCCTGGGCTCACGTGTAGTAAGAGCTACAGAAGCATAAGCGCTATTATTTTCATCTAAATTAAGCATTACCCCTGCTCTTGGATTGAAGAACACATAATCTATTCCAAATAAATCACCTTCAACTCTGATTCGACCCTCAGCAGTTTCATACTCAGCATATCTACCACCAACTCTTTCATTTCCAAGAGAATAATTATGATAAACCAGCTGACCTCCTGCCTGAATAGTTATCATATCATTTAACTCATAACTCTCTCTTGCAAAGGCCGAGAGAATAGTTCGATGCCCCTCATACTCATATATTTTGAAATCGGGATCATATCCAACCGGCAAATTTTCAGCAAACTGTAGCTTACCCCAATGGTTCGAATTATGCCAGCGCATCTCTATACCCGCAGTTAATTCGCCACCTTCGTGATCCCAGACTAATCTTGGTATCCAACCACCCTGTCCGTTCCTAACATAAGATCTTATAATAGAATTTGTAGCATAATCCCCATCATCAATTGTATATTCATTATCTAATCTGAACATATCATCGGTAGCCCAAGAACCATTAAAATCAAAATATCCGGCACCTGTATAGTAAAATAGAGATGATTTTAACTGGACAGATTCGGAAATATTCCAGTCATTTAATACTTCGAAATGAGGTGAAGAAAAGTCTTCAACTTCCCTAGCTCGTACCGGAGAGGCAAACCCTAAGCCTCTTCCATCCGCTTCATGTTCCCAGTAATTATAATTCTTTCGTCTTAGCGACAAATCCTCAACTGAAGACTTTGGCAGACCAATATAGGCCAATCCATCTCTTTGGGATCCACCCCATACATTTATCTGAGTAGAAAAATTCTCGTCAAAGCGAACACCCGAAAGGAACCAACTGGTCAGCTGGGCCCAGCTTTGATCCCTATATCCTTCAGAATTAATTCGAGCTATCTTACCATAAAAAGCATAATTAGTCCCACCTATTTCAGTCAGTCCGGAAGAATATTCAAAAAGATTCTTCGTGATATTCTGTTTAATCTCACCTTCGGCACCAAACTCCTGCAAACCAATACCAGTCGAGTATCTAATACCCGGCTGATTGGCTTCAATGGAAGTGGTAAGACTTATCGATCCGGCAATAGCAGCAGCACCATAATTCATAAGACCTGCTCCCCTCTGTATCTGCACGTCATAAAGGGAGGAACCTATATCAGAAAAATTAATCCAGTATACATTATGATCTGCCGGATCATTCTGTGGAATACCATTAATCAGTACTGACATTCTTCTTTGATCGAAACCTCGCATTGACATATTAGTATAGCCAATGAAATTTCCATTTTCAGAATATGAAATGATCGAAGGCTGATACTGTAGTAATTGTGGTAAGTCACGGGCAGAATATCTTAATTCCAGCTCGTCCTTGTTAATATTACTGAATGCTACCGGTGATTTCTGCTCAATAGCTCGGGTTGTAGTAACAGTAAGTGTCGGCACCTCGATAGTATCAGATAAAGTATTATTTACCGATATCGAAGAATCCTGCGCAAAAAGAAATGAATTGCTGACAGCTAACAATACCACTAGGGATAGTAAGTTATGGAATTTCATTCCAGCTCCATTTATTAAACGATAATTAATTAACTATCGCCGATGGGAGCCTGATAGGAAAGGGTAGGTATAAAAATAGGGGCCATTATATAAAATGACTTCCGTTTTCCTACGCCGGTATTATCCGGATCAGGTCTGGGAGTATTATCTCAGCCGGCTATTTTCTCCGGCACCTCCAACGGCATTTACAAAGATAAGGAAAAGGTATATTTGGTTCTAACGAATCTTAAAAAAAACGAATTCAGAAAATCTCGGTCACATAAATGCATCCAAAAACCAAAGAGCTATATTATAATAAATAACTGCACCTGTCATATCCATTACTGTTGTGATAAGCGGAGAGGAAATTACGGCTGGGTCAAGCCCCATTCTATGGATCAACATTGGCATTAGGTTGCCAAAAATATTAGAAAGTGTTACTGTTAGTATCATAGATACTGAAACTATCCCGGAAACTACAAGACCAGATTCTCCTTCCAAGAAACCACCAAGGAATGCTACACCAGACATAGTAAGCCCAAGTGCAAGACCTACAATAAGCTCTTTACGAAAGATACGAAGAGCATCCTTCATTTCAACTTCACCGGTAGAAAGTGCCCTGATCATTAAAGTACTAGACTGAGTGCCAGTATTACCTGCTGTGCCTATTATCATTGGAATAAAAGCCGTTAGTGCTACTAGCTGAGCTGTAACATCACTATAACGGTCAATTATTGCTGCAGTGAGAAATGAAGCCACCAGAAGCCCTATAAGCCAAGGAACCCTTTTCTTATATAGAAGCCACTTCGATGCTGTCAAATATGATTTGTCTACCGGATTCACACCAGATAACTTCTGGAAATCCTCAGTAATCTCTTCTTCAGAAATGTCATAGATATCATCAAATGTAACAATACCAACTAAGGCCCCTTGAGAATCGACCACTGGCATAGCCGTCACATCATATCTCTCAAACTGGCGCACACCTTCCTCCTGATCATCAAAAGCAGATAGATAAGCCACATTCTCTGCCATTATCTCGCCAATTTCGAGAGATTCAGGGCTCAAGACCAGATCACGAAGCAATACCTCCCCCAAGAGCTGGCCTTTATCAGAAGTAACATACATTCTATAAAGTGTTTCCATGTCCTTTCCGAAACGCCGGATATGTTCCAACGACCTACCCACAGTCCATTCTGGGCGCAGCTTCACAAAATTTGGTGTCATGTGACGACCAATAGAATCCTCAGGATATCCAAGAAGTGTTCTAGCTATCTTAAGCTCTTCATGAGACAACATATTCAGGATATACTGCTGCACTTTAGCCGGTAGTTCTTCCAGAAGTGAGGTCCGATCATCGGCCTCCATATCATCTATTAGCTCTTTGGTCTCACGCCTTGTAAGAGCCCCTATTAACTCTTCGCGATCCTCATGCTCTAGATTCACAAATACATCAGTAGCTATATCACGGGGTAATGCTCTAAAAAGAAGAGCTCTCTGTTCACCATCGAACTCATACATCAAATCGACTATCTCTGCGGAAGGCCAATCAGCCAGAGCCTCCTTGATAGCTGTCCAGTATTTTCTATCAATAAGCTGCTGTATATCAGGTTTGAGTAATTCTTTAAGCATAGACTTCTGCAGTGTAAAGTGTGCATGTTGCAATTTAAGCAATGAAGACCGTATGAAGGTTTCTTGTACTATACTTAAAGATTTATTATATTTGAGGTCTTATATAAAGCAACAAATCATATTTTTACTTATATGGCACACAGTAGATCGGCAATCAAAAGAATTCGCCAAACAAGAAAACGCAGATACTATAACAGAACCAACAAGAAAGAGATGAAACTTGCCATCCGTTCGGTAATGGAGTCTGATAACTATGAGTCTGCACTTGAAAATTTTAAGAAAGCTACAAGCGTAGTAGATAGAACTTCTGCTAAAGGGATCATCCACAAAAATAAAGCTGCCCGTGTAAAATCCAGCTTGTGGAGAGCTGTTAAAAATCTCAAAGGCTAAATCAATTAGTTAGTAGGGTTCTTCCCTATCTACTTCCCAGGTGATTTGCACCCGTAGCTCAACTGGATAGAGCACTTGACTACGGATCAAGAGGTTTGGGGTTCGAATCCCTACGGGTGTACTATAATTCTACCAAAAGCCCCATGAATATTAAGTTCATGGGGCTTTTGTTTTTTATATCAGGGACAGCATGGGGACATAACTGTCATTGAAGCTATTAAGAATATGGAAAGGTATTGGCTTATGAAAGCAAACCAACACCTATCCTGAAAAGCACAAACAAACCTATTTCTGTTTTACAACCTTGTATTCAATGTTCTGATTATCTATTGATATCCTCATGATATAAAAACCATTAGGTTCTTCTGTCAGATCAATTGTTACCTGCCCGGTAGGCGTTCCTTCTTTATAGACACTTCGGCCATTGAAATCAAATAGTTCTACTTTAGCAGATATATCGTTAGTGATCCCGGAGATATCAACCCTTAAATCCCCTGCTGTAGGATTTGGATATACTTTGATTTCATGTTCCAGTATCTTTTGAATGGGAACAGATTCTTTCCCATTAATATCAACCATTGTTCTGGAATCTCTATTACCTGCAGCATCATGAGTAAAACTATACTTCACCGCATACAAGCTAGAGCTTAGTATAAGGGTTGTGACTATTATAATTATTGCTTTTTTCATTTTAAATTTTCCTTTTGTTAATTATTACCTACTTACCAAATAATGATGTACCTTTCCAACCAAAAAATGACGATCGATTTGTTGAGCCCCAATTTATAGAGCCATCAAACAGTGCTGGGATACCCACGAGTTGAAAGACACTACCACCAACCCCAAAATCAAATCCAATACCATATACTTTACTACCGCCAGAATTACTATAATTCACAGCCAAACCCGCACTTACGCCCAAAATATCTACTCCAACACTTCCTTCCCATCTAATACCAAGAAAATCATCTAGCGTTGGGTTGTCTGAAGTCGAAAATAATGACAAATATTCAATGCCACCTTCAAAAGAAGAACTAAGGCCTAAAGCACCATCTAAAATTGGATAAATACCCATATTCTCTCCCCTAAGAATAATTAAGATTCCATATTCCATGCTGATATGTGGACCGAACCCTGCTTCACCATAGCCTTGTATTGCTACAGCATCAGGATATGCAGAATTGCTCTTAATTCCGGGAAGTTTACTTAACAACCAATTTCTACCACCAAAAGTTTGCTTCTCAAAAGCTTGAGTTGCCACTATAATTTTTGCTACTGCAGTTTTTGTTAAATGCAAAGCATGATTCGTAGCTGAACTAATGAATCCATTCCTAAAACCAATCCAGAAATCACCTCCGTATAAGGAACTGGTCATACCTCCGGAAAGAGCTCCAGAACCAATCATACCTGATATTTGTAATATCTGATTTTGATTTCTCAATAAATATCCCGTACCAGTAGCAGCTAAAGACCCTATACCTCCAGACACAAATCCTACACTATATTTACCACCATTTGCTACTGCTGAAAGGCCTCCTAGGTGACCATGAGCTAAAGTCTGAAAGGCTATTTTCTTGATTCCGGACATACCTTCGGCAGCACCACCAATTCCGTATGATATAGCTCCATGCATCCCACCTGAAAAGGCTGCCCAGCCAGCTCCATGGAAAAAGGGTTTTCCATTGATTTCATTCTGTATACCGTTGGTAGTAGTACTAACTGCGGAAGCAATCAACATTGCGATTCCCAGGCTTAATGGATCCTCGCCACTCGGATCGGTATAGGATAATGGATTATTGAATACGTAACTGTATCTATTATAACCAAGGGTATGATCTGCCAACTGGACATTATTGTCCGGCTGGATAAACTGACCTAGTATCTGATCATAGACCCTGCCATTCATATTGATTAGGCGGTATTGTGACATATGCTCATGATGAGTATAGCCACGACCTAATACATCGAAATAATTAAGACCTGTTTCATCTACATAATAGGTCCAGTCATCATGCTTCCTCATTCTACCCCACGCATCATAACTGTATTCTTCTAGTATACTGCCCTGATCATCGGTAAGCGATATGAGTGAACCCAGATAGTCATAGGTTGGGTAATAATAATTCTCAGAAGCATTAGTACCAGTTATCTTCACTAGAACTACTTCACCATTTGTATTAGGTACATAAATGATCTCTTTTGTACCACCGGTTCCTAGTATCTCTCTTTCGTAATTTCCTCTGTAGTATTTAGCATGCTGCAATACTCCATTCTCGGACTCATACTTGCCAATGCGCTGGCCATCATACCTGTATGTGAAATCTGTCGAATAAATACCCTGTGAGATATCATCTATACTATTGAAGGAATTATAGTTGATCGTTTTATCCTGAAGGACAATATTGGAACCGCCTTCAACTATTGTAGAGTTAGTCAGGTCTGTCAGTTTATGATTATCAGTATTGCCATAGACATAGTTTCCAATTCCTGTTTTTGATTGAATTGATCCATCTTTGTTATAAGGTATATTGATTACATTTGAATTATGGGTCATCTTTTTCAACATATTCAAATCATCATATTGGAACGATTCGGTCTTGCTTGTACCCTTATTATTGGTTCGGGATGTAAGTGTGGTCTCATTATGATCAAACAGGTATGAATAGTCGATTAACTTGGTATTATTATTTGCATGCAAATATGATTCTGTTTTTGTTGGGAAACCTACGTCATCAAATCCTCTTACATCAACTATTAATGGATTATTATTCGAGTCATAACCGCGTTCATATTTTATTATCCGACCATATTCATCTCCATCCTTGAACTTCCAGAGTGATTTATATGTCGTGGAGTTTATCTTATGCTTGACTTCCTTGAGATAACCCAGACCGGTATCATAGAAGTTCTCAAAAGTATGACCTGATTCTACAGTTTCTGTTAGTGGCCTGCCAAACGAATCATAGGTATAAGATGACATGAAGTTCTGAGAAGCTACCTGATTATTGTTATAGTCAGCTACAACCTCGGATGTACTGGTTAATTGACCATTACCATTATAGACGTATGTTGTTGTACTTATATCATCCGATATAGTATAAACCTGTCCGATACCTGCTCCCGAGCTCACGTATGTATAGTCTATTGTATTCTCTAAATTGCTTAGCGCATCATATTGTTTGATCTCTGTGGGTCTGCCAAGAACATCATATTTGGTTTCCGACCTGCCATTCGGATTGGTCTGCTTCTTCAGCTCTCCATAAGCATTATAGAAGTACTCAAAATCACCGGCATCCGGATCTTCCAGTTTCTTTTTCCTACCGAAGTTATCATAGTGTATATTAACAGATATCTTCTCGCCACCTACACCATCTTCCAGGACTGTCTCAATATTTCTGACCTTCCCGTTACTAGCGTATTTCTTATAAACTATATTATTGGCTTGATCATATGATTCAATTAGATTACCAGCAGCATCTGTTACTTGAATTGTAGTTCTAAGATCAGGATCGGTTACTGTGACTTTTCTATTTGCCAGGTCATTGTCATAGGTAGTGATCAGTGATTCTGTATTATCAAACGACCTGTTTTTCATCTCACTTAACTGATCCATCACCTCTTCATATTTGTATTCTATTATCCTATCCGGATCGTCAGCTGTGAAATATGGAGAGGTTTCTTTGATAATCTTTCCGGCATTATTGTATTCTTTATCAACCCATGTTGTCTTGACTCCTGTTTCTGTTGGTACTTCAGACTCTATCCTGATAATTTGTTCAAGTGAGTTCATAAAGTTGGTAACAGTCACTCCCGGTACATTAGTAGCAGGTGTATTCTCTGTATATATCAAAGCATCACTTGGATAATTGCCTGGATTCGGATGATTAGCTACCCAGTCAATATTAGCATTGAGGGTCATCCCGAAATTATCAGATGTACTTGTTACAGTACCGAAGCCATTGTATTGATATGTCTTGTAATTACCCTCAATATCGGTCTCCTTAGTGACCATACCGATATTATTATATTCCTTGGTAGAGGTCTGATTAAGTGGGTTGGTGACACTCACTATAAACCTTCCTTTTGTGTCATAAGTATTGGATCTTGTGCGATTCGGAAGTGTTTCCAGAGGGTCGCTTACTGATTCGACAATTGTCAGGATATTTCCGAAGGCATCATATGTAAAGGTCTCTGTCTGGGTGACATCTTCATTTGGATCTGTATGATTTAAGTCTTCAAGTACTTTAGAAGTCAACAGATATTTATTGCTGGAATGGTTGTAATTATTTGTGGTCTTGAGTTTGAAGATATTACTATCATCTTTATGTTTTGTTCTTACCTCTGAGGTCTTAAGTAAATTATCCCAGTGACCACCAGGGGTATGTTTTATATATGTATTTACACTCTCTGAATAGCTTGTTACCGTGGAGGTATTTAGGTCCTTAGTCTCTTCTTTTGAGTATGTTATATTATGATACTGATCCTGAGTTGAAGTACTCTTGACTTCTATATTTGGATCATGATACTTAGTTGTAACCGAGTTAGCATATTTATTATAAACAGAATTAGTCAAACTAAAATCATATAATAAATCTGTTGTACTTATAGTAGTTAGACTCATGCTACCACTATAATTATCAACATAATTTACATCTTGTTTTATCAGGTCTAAATCATAGAGAGGTTTATTATTAGTATTTAGATTTACTTCATCTAGTTTAAATTCCTGGTAGTCCCAATCAAAAGTTAGCCAGTCATTAGTAGTTCTAAAAACTGTAAAATCACTATATCCCAAGAACCCCTTTTCCCAATGCATTAAGGCGCCAGAATAATAGAACAATTCTTCCAGGATCGGAGTAGTATAATCACTAGCCTTATAATACTCATAAGATGAGACAGCAAATAATCCGGAGTTTTTGTTAATTACATTTATATCATTATCATAATCATGTTTCTTAGTATGAATAGACCCACCATCAATATTTTTATGGGTAATACTGTTATAATAAAGCTCATATTTATTATTATGGCTTTCTGTAATAGTTTTTACATGATTAGCATGCTCACCCGGAACTAACATAATGAGCTTATCCGGCATCAAAGTACTGCCTATATTCCTATCCTCTAAATAAAAATCAATATTTCCATCGCCATTGAAATCATCTATATAAAATTTCGACCAGTATCTGGTGCCATGATCTTTGTGCCTCTCAGATCTATTTGAAAGAACATATTGTCTATCAGTATCTGCTGTTGTTAGAGTTTTACTTCTATAAATGAAATTCTGCGTTAAATGTATATTACCATTGCTATGAAATACCTCATTATACCCTTTTGAATAAAAGAAGCGGAAATTAATAGTATTTCCATTATCTCTTTCATGAATATAATCAAGTATATCATCCAGTCCATCACCATTAAAGTCATTTACTACAATATAGTGATGATGTTCAGGATCATCGTTATCTTCAATATGACCATCTTGAAGCACATGTAATGGCCAACCACCGACTTCTCCCCAAACTTCTTGTTGTTGTTCAAAGCCCTCACCATTGTTTAACAAAAGCTGCCAATTTCTGGATCTATTTGGTTTGTATATAACATCAGTAAGCCCATCACCGTTAAAGTCACCAACAGAACTATTCTCTCCTCCAGCTACTAATGTAGGAAAACCATCAATGTGCTGGAAGCTACCTGTGTTCCCTATTTCATAAAAATTACCTCCATAGTGCTGGTTATCATGAGCAATATATAGATCGGGTTTACCATTAGAATTAAACCTCCCCATGTGAACAGTTATCTCTGGGTAATTTTTATTAGTAATATGGTTGTCAATATCAATAACCGGGTTACTCATTAGGTTTAATTGTGAGTCCAGGAATTTAATGAGCGATATTTTTATATCTTGCCTACCATCATATGATTTCTTACCATTTATATCAGTCAATAACTGCTGTACATATCCAACTGGTACTATTTCAATTACCCCATCTGCATCAAAATCTGCATATTTGATATCTCTTATTACATGAATTCTATCTTTTTTATCTGGGGCAGGGATCCATTCATATAAATTCATGACTATATCTTTGCCTGTCTGATACACTGGTTTCTGACCGTCAGATAAATAGATCTTGAATCTCAACTTTTGATAAGAGTGAGCAAGATTATAGAAATCATCTTGATAGTTATTATTGATATTTTGCTCATAAAATGGTACTATCATATCATCATAGCCATCATTATTGATATCACCGGAGAATATCCAGTGCCTTAATAGTTCATGGTTATATTTATAATAATCAACAGTAATGAAGAGTACCGTACCACCTGATGGATCATCGAAATCAAAAGTACTCTGAGCGTCATTGTGATCATAATACTTACCATATTGTAAATGCCACCTTGCATCATTGGAGGCACTTCCTTGCCAATCTCTCTCAATTATAACCCTGTCTTTGTATCCATCACCATTATAATCACCAAAAACATAGTACTTGTATTCACTATTATGCAATCCAGGTATTTCTCCGGTTACTTCTACTTCCTGAGCCAGGTCGCTATTACTATTAACTTGGTAGTTGTCAAATAAAAGAGAATTTATTCTTGAATTGTCGCTACCTATTTCAACTACCTCATGTAGCTTAGAGAAATGTTCGAATACATAATTAAATTCATATTTTCTGACCAATTGGTTATCTATTTTGGATTCCAGACTCTCCAATATCAGCTCATTCGTAACAACATCACCATTGAAATATTGCTCATTTTTGTCTTTGCGTTTCGAATAACTAAACTTCACATTGGCATAAGGAAATAAGAACCCATTACCATTCCCAGTATAGTTAATCTCAGAAATAATTGTTTGCCCTTTATGCCTGAAGTACTCATACTCGATATAATTACCATTATGGTCGGTAATCTTATTGATATACCACCCTATTGTTCCATCCTTCACTATTTGTCTGGAATTGGTAGTCCGGCCATATTCCACTATAGAGCCATCCTTGTATTCCACTTTAAACCATGAATAACCCGTTGCCGTTGAGAATTGTGGCAGGATTCTCCTTGAATTGTCTGATTCTGTCTTATAAACCGCACCGTTCTGACCCTCAGCTCCGCTGACTACAATTAACCTCTCACCATCCAAAGCTAGTTTATCAAGATTAACAAATTTCATTTCCTCACTGAAATTGTCATTATATCTGTCCTTCCCGGATCTTTTAATTACAGATAGAGCATCAATATTCCAGCCCCATCCGGCCATTCCGTTACCAGCATTACTATTATATACCAAAGAGATATCTGGCTCCATTCCCATAGTCCCCGGGGCTACAAATAATGGAACTGTATATACAGCTGCTCCTAAAGCAGTAATATTCAAGGTACCATCAAGAGTACCCACCTCTTTTGAGGTAAGGTCATTATTAGATCTGGTGATTGGTGAGATATACTCCGTATCTGGAAAATCATAAATCCAACTTCCCATATCTATTGGAGTATTGATTGCAAAGTCTCCTGTAGAAGGAACTGTATGGCTCCATGGTTTAGGACCACAAGTATTAGTTACATTATTAATCTGTTTTTCTCTATTGTTTGACGGTCCGGTAATTTCCATGTCAAAAGTATATTCACAGCAATCCTCCGGGTCGCATAATTCGTAACCAGTAGGAGTTTTAGTCATACATGGAATTTTAAAATTCACTGTAAAGGTTGTCTGGTCATTATCGGTAAGGTTTGTTAGCGCATACTCAATTAAATATTGAGTTAGTTTCTTCTGACTGATAAGATTGTAGTCACCTTCAATGGTTGACAACAGTTCCAGACCGTACATGCTTATCTGGTAATCCCCATTATAACATTTAGCTATTTCGTATTTTGGTCTTACTATTACAGTATTTCCTATTCCATCAGAATACTCAATTTGCTTACCATAAGCTCCCTGGAAAATAATAGATTCAGTTCCGCAAGACTCAAAACAAGGAGCATGCTCTAAAGGATCAATTTCAGCGACGATTTCATCGAAGACAGAGCATATATTCTCACAAGGATCACCTTCAGGGTCAATTGGTGGTCCACATGGACCTCCACTACTGATAAGAGTTTTACCATCAATAACAAGACGTCCAAACAGGTTTGTATCTCTCCTAACAGTAAAAGTCATAATACAACATTCATCTACGTCGCATGGAAGATAACCCGGGTAACTTAGGTAATCGAGTGTATCAAAAATGACATCACTAGTATATTGCCAGCAACTAGGGAATTCTATTGTTATTGTAGTTGGGATAGCTGGATCAGGGATGTTAAATATATTTTGATAATCCCATAGAATATCACGTATCGCCGATGCAAAATCTCCAGTTAAATCATTGGTTCCTATTGAAGGGAATTTATTTATCTTTATATGCTTATATGTTTCATTTGACAAGAATGGAACAGGTATATATAGAGGATCATACGCCCTTATTTCGCCTCCACTTGGAGCTGAACTACGATCCATATACTCAGCTATTCCGGAACCTTCGAAATAATTATCAGCTGTACAATTAGGAATTCCCAGAACGTTCAAATGAAATGATAGAAATAGAAGAAAAAGCGTCGTTAAGCTATATCTTGCTTTCATAAATAACCTCAATATTTGATAGAATAATATTGAGAATAATCTAATCTATAGCTAAACTAAAATCAATCACCTAACAGGTGATATTTTAGGTGAGATAGAGGGTGATATTTGGGTTTTGCTGCCATTCTACCACTTACAGTGTGAACTTATTTCCACAGAAGGAATAATAGAATATTATGATATCCTATATTAATCGATAAACGTATCGATTTTAGAATCCTTTTCAAAATGAGAGTATATAAATGGATCAAGAAAAGTTAAAAGATTTTATTGATTTTATTAAAAAGAATACCCTAATCAAAGCGATTGGATATGATTTTTGTAATAATAAGACCTCAAATCTTACTGTTATCAAGAACTGGCTAAGAAATCTAAGAGTGTCAAGTAGTGCTTATGATTTTTATACTGCCTTTGAAAAACTCATGGACATTTCTGGTAATGAGACAATAAAGTTAAGTAAACCGCAGCTAGAAGAAGTATTGATGGATAGTGTTGACGAAATGAATAGCGCTATTGATTTTCTTTCAAGTAATGTTACCTACATAACATTGTTCATTGACTTATTCGTAGTGATTAAGGATAAAGGAAACTCTGAAGTTTTTGAACAAAATACTTACAAACTTGTGGCTGACTTTTTTAAAGTAAACTCCAAATTTAATGTGGAGGGGGAATTTAGTCAAGAAAATTTCATCATTAAGATTGATGAAGACATATATCCTGAATATCTATTTAGAAATATAGCCGTGAGAAATAAATCCGAGATAAAGTTTCTACTAGAAAGTCAAGAATCCCTGAGTCCAGATTTTTTAACTATTCTCGAACATACAATGGGTGACTATGGTCATTTGTTAGAAGAATATCAAAGAGAGGCTATAAATGAGTTTACAGGTAAACGAAATCTCAATACAAATAGTAAAGTAACTCATTCAGTTGTAAGAACAACAGAATCAATTTCACTACTACTCTACTATCTTATTAATGAGAATACACATGAGCAAGTAACAAAGAAAGATCTAAAAGAACTTCTGAGCTATATAACCGATCAACCTCAAGATTCATTTGATAAGATAGTAACAGCCTTATTCTATACAGTAGACAAGCGGATCGATGATAAAGAAATGCAACGCCGCAGAAAGGTAATAGAAACTAAACATAAGGGAAGAATAGTTAATCTATTGTCTAAGACTATGGATCTTACTTCCATGATGAAGTCAATGAATGATTCTTAATTATATACAGTAAACTTTAGCTCTACGCCTGGAAAATATCTTACATCAAAATAAATCATTCACAAATGGAGATGTTTTGATGCAAGAAAACAATGTATCAATTGATTCACTTATCAAATCAACAATTGAATCAACTCTATCTAAGTACTTAGATGAAAAGCTGAAACGATACAACCCGAATCCCGAAGATCAGAAAGAGTATCTCAATACAGAAGAAACGGCCAAGTTGCTGGGGATAAGACCCTCTACCCTTTATAATCTCAATCTAAAAAGAGAAATCCCTATATATAAGGTTGGCAAGACAAACCTCTACAAGCGTAGCGATGTAATTACCTATATAGAATCACACCGCATATCATCTTTAGAAGAGATTGAGTTCCAAGCACAGTCTCTTATATCTAAAAAGAGGAGGAAATAATGAGAATCATTGATCCCCTCACAATAAAGATATCGAAGATCAAGGGTATAACAAATACTGATAAGCCAACTATCAGAACTCTTCAAGAATATATCAATCAACTGGGTAATGAAAATCTACGGTACAGTAATAGTCCTAATAAGACTCTGAGTGAATTTAAAAAGACAGACCTTCCTGCATACTACTTACAAGGAAAGTTCAACTCACGAAATAAAAGCGGCTGTATAGAACTATCAAATCTTATACCTCTTGATCTGGACTTTAAACATGAGCAGAATTTATCAGAAGAACAAATTAATGAACTGATTAACTCAATCAGGTCAGAAGCCATATCCTTAGATTTTAAGCCAATAATTATTCATAAAACTGCCAGTGGAAAAGGACTAAGATTAATCTACTATATAGAACTAGACACTATTGGTCGTTATGAATATGTAGTCAGAACTATAGCAGAATACCTGGGTGAATTACTTGATGTCAAGTTTGACAGCCAATGTTACAATCTCAACAGAGCATGGTACGGATGTTATGATTGTGATCCATATATAAATCTTCATATATCTGATATACCTAAAGAACTATCCAGGTTTCTGGAAAATCAGAATATTGAGACTGGTAATGTTAATATAGCTAACCAATCAGCAGTCATAGTATCAAATCTCTTTGAACAGGATATGCTACAGTATCTGCAACAGAACTGCTATGACGGAAATAAACATGATGCTATCAGAAAAGCAGCAATAAAAGCATCATCCTATGTTCTAAATGGTATTGTAAAACTCTCAACAGCAAAACTTTTCCTGATTGATTACCTGAAAGAGATTCCTAATATCAATGATCTTGAAGCAGCTAAAAAAGCAGTAGACAATGGTTTTGATTACGGACTGAAAGAATATGATAAAAACAAATTGTCAGACAAAGTAAAAATCGGGCAGAGAGAGTATTTTGCCAGCCCCGATATATTTGAAAGTACTAAAGAACTATTACCTCCCAAGCTTACACAATTTATCAAGCAGTATGACCAGGCTCATATCCGTGATTTCCAGCTTATTGCTTTTATAACAATCATAAGCTCACTGTTACATAAGGTAAGCTTTGAATATAATGGCAGCATTCAATACTGTAATATTTTCAGTGTACTAATCTCGCCCCCGGCTAGTGGTAAGGGTGAAATAAAAATACTCAAGAAGCTGCTTCATGATATTGAATCAGAACTAGATAAAGAAAACCGTTTCCATAATCTCGGAGCAAATTTTAGTACTGCCAAACTTATCGAGACTTTAAGCAAGAATGGTGAAGTGGGATTAGTATTTGATACTGAGGCTGATACGCTTTCAAAGAATAAAGAGAATGAGTGGGGTGACTATTCGACTATCCTCCGAAAGTTATTTGCTAATGAAGAGGAAAAACATCTAAGAAAAAGCAATGAGAGTACTATAAAGCTTAGTAAGCCTATTGTCAGTGTACTATTAACTGGTACTAAGAATCAATCACCCAGGCTTTTTGAGGATATTGATAATGGTTTGTTCTCCAGATTTCTTTTCCTCTACTATAACCCTAAAAGTACGTTTGCTTTAAAGAAAGTGGGCTTCCAGTATGATGACTCATATCTGAATGAGCTTTCTAAATTACTTTCAAAAGTATACTTTGATGGTACTAGAAGCTGGGATGCTAAGCTAAGCCAAAGTCAGTTGGATAGGATAGAAAATATATTCAGTGGATATGAAAGACAGATTAATGAGTCTGAGACCTTCAACCCGGGACTTTGCTACAGATATGCTTTGATCTTAGCAAAGACTGCTGTCACGATGACATTTATCAAGAACATAGACTATATAGTACTATCTGATAAGCGAGAATTTGATGTTGATGATATAATGGAGGCTTGTTTTATCATTATCGAAAAGCTGCTCCATACGGCATTAACTCTTGCTAGTAATTACAGGTTGAATTCTAAAGAGAAGCCAATTAAGAAACTGATTGATGATGATTTTTTAAGTAACCTGCCAAAACAGTTTACAAGAAAGGAGTTTCTTCAGCAGAACAAAGCAATATCCCAGCGTACAAAGGATCGGCACCTCTCTAATCTCTTAGATAAGAATATGATTAGGCGAATTAAGCATGGTGAATATATTAAAGTAGACAACCAGATCTGATTGGCAAACTGGCAAATTGGCAATTCTACCTCAATCGACTACTATCAAAGGCTCCAGGGTGAATTTGTCATATTGCTATGTTGCCACGAATTATCGACGGATTTATCTAGTGTTTTAAGGAATAGCAATACTTACCGAATGGTTTTTCAACAAGATATTTCTGAGTATAACATGAATCTTCAAACTCTATCAATGCTTATCAATAAAGAACTATAATTCCTCAGTTCTTATATGCTCTCTTTAAGCATACTATCAATATTTTTCAAGTACATTAATAAAAGGACATAAATAATGATCGATTTACACAAATACGGCAAAGTATCTTATATTGATTTTTCAAACATTATATGGAAGGCTGGTTATAAGATTGCTGACCTTAATAGATTTATCAATAAGTCTCATGGTTATATGGATGCCTCGGGACATTCTGATGGAATAACTAAACCCAAACATATTTTAGACTTGTGCAACATGATCGGTGAAGAAATGTATGTCTTCTGCTTCGATGAGGTGATGAAGGAAAATGAAGAAAAGAAGAAAAAACGAACAAGGAGGTTTAGTTAGCTAAATGTGGTGTTAGAATCAACTATATGTGTCGATAACACAAAAGACCTATGAATAAAATAAGGCTTGGTTGGAACTTTGTTCATTTAGATAACTATTAGGTTTCGAGATTGATCCAATATGTTTTTCTATTCTCAGTATCATGTACTATATATATACCGGATATATTAGGATTGCCTTCTATCAAACTTCCTGATAGATCATAAATACTATATTTTTCAATTCCTGTACTTTGTAACCAAGCACTGAAATTATCTATAATGTACATACGCCGTGCCTGATTTTCTTCTTCAAACATTGGAATAGAAAGCAGTGCTGTAGATATATCCTCTAGTGATATGCGATGGTATATCCTACCCTGACTTGTAAAATGTATATAGTCTTCTTGAACTCCATAAAAGGTTGTAATGGGCGATTCTGCAATTAACTCAATGTGATTCAGTGGATTAGATTTGTCAAATATCTCACAATTGTAGAATACCTTTCTATAGTCTAAGTCATCATACTCCTGATATCTAATACCAAAATCAACTGAATCCGGTATAAAAAAGGTTTTCATGGGGAGAGCTGCAATTATAGGCTGCTTGGCATACTCCAAATCCCATAAGTCATATATAGAGCCATTGGCTCTTAGTAATGTTTTGGCTAGAGGATCATGAGGCTGAATATTTAGATTTCTGTATTCTAATCTTGGTAGGGTTAGAAACTCATCAAAATCACTAGCATGTGTTTCTTTATCGTAAACCCTTTGCTTTACTATATCCATCTGATGGTCATAAGCTGTGAAGATAACGCTATCAACATAAGCCTTCATCTCTTCATTGGGAAATGTAATTGATGGAAATGACTGATTGTTCAAATAAATATCAACAACGGTAAAGGTACCATCATCAAAAATATATAGATCATGTAGTACTTGTTTACCCGAGTAATGAGTCACTTTGTGATCCAAAGTCAATACATCAGTTTCTTCAGACTGTTGCTCCTTTGGTTTCATATACTTTATTATAGCAATATCACCATAATATTGGAACAAACTTCCTTCACCTTTTGCATAGTAAAATGCATAATCTTGGTTTTTTAATGGCTGAAGAGGATATGAATTGATAATATTTCTTGACTCGATATTATCAATGATAATTACATCGTATAGCTCAGTATAGATCAGATTATTACTTGAAGTAATAGTAGGCTTAATAAATGAGAAAACACCTCCTGCACTGCCTTTAAGAAATGGAAGCCAATGCAAGGAATCATTTTTATATATCTGAGCAAAGTAGCTTCCATATAATCCAGCCGAAGAAGAGCGTTCTACTGACCAAGCCATCTCATATTCATCCAAGAACCAGTGTTTCCCTCTACCTTCTATCAGAGGTATCCACAAATTCTGATCAATACTATAATTATTGAACGATCCTAACTGACCATCAATGAACAATGAAGTATCATATCCAGACTGAATATCAGAATAGACATTGAAATTATTTGCATGAGCATAGACTGATTTATCGGTCAACCTATTATAAACACTGTATTCTGTATACTTATAACTTCCGTCTTGTCTCATTGCCTTAAAATATAGATATCTATCACTAATGTGATAAAGAGATTGACTACTACTGATATCCCGAACCTCATATACAGTATCTATGATAAGTTTCTCATCATTTAGATTATAAAGCGTAATTTCAAGTTTAGCACCCTTTAGGATCAACCCAGCAAAATAGCTCCTTGTTCTATGCTCCCCTCCCAATATATGATAGATAGGTTGCTGCTGAGTAATATTGACAAGAGTATCAAATTTGATATTATCAGAATCACTATAATCTAGTTTGTAGATTATAGTGGTTGCCTGCTTATCTTCATCAATCGTAATATCGGTTCTATAAATAATCTTATCAGCGAAGTCTAAACTTGTAGAATTGATATCCTTTGGTATACTAGGGAAATGTTCTCTATATATATCAATTAGGTTTACTTTTACACGAGATTCAATATCATAATGATATATAAATAGATAATCAATTATACCTGTCTCTGCAAATAGCTGATTATCTTGAAGAACCACAATTGGATTATCCAGCTCGTCATAATAGAACTTACCGATATCACTGATGATATTATCAGAGATATAGTATTCTGATATTTTAAATGTTGTATCAACTATACTGAAATCAGGAGTACTATATTTAGGCACAGTATCTAGTTGTAATCTCAAGATGCCATGTCTAGAAAGATATGTTAGGCTGTTATTGTCATCTAAATGAAGCGAGTTACCAGGTGAATTTGTATGAAGGCTTAAATCTATAGACTTATTATCGACTCTCACCCTTGTTAAACTTAAATCTATAGTATTTAATAGCTCAGTTGTATTTGCATCTAATATATATATCATATTAGAATCCATGACAGCTACTTTTGATAAGAGTCTATTAGCGGAAACATTATTATATCTAGCACTTTCATCTGCAAAAATAGGAAAAACCCCGTAAGGGGTTTCTCCTATACTCAAGCGTGGAGTGATAATAACAAATACTGTGATCAGTATTACTATTTGCAATCTGTTATTCTTTAACCATGATTTCCACATGGTAATCCTCTTTCGTTTTATATGATATCATATAATAACCTGCACCGAAATCACTAACATCAATATATGATACACTTTCATTTATTGATGTTATCACTCGTCCATCAATAGTACAAATGTTAATTTCAGATGCACCATTTGAGAAATACAGTTTATTATTGACGGGATTTGGATATACCATATGATCAGATATAACTGGTACTTCCATTTGCCCCTTTTTTAATGATGCGTCATCAACTATAAAATATCCTGTTTGCGTTGAATCTTTTGATTCAGTTTCAAATATTGCACGATAATATTTTTTTGTTTGTAATTCTGGAACAACCCATTTTCCTATACCATTTATTATTCTAAAAGTATCCTTAGGAAAACTCTGATCTGTCAAACTGAAGAGATATATTCGAGATATTGCTTCAGGTATATTATTCAAGGTGATGGTATCTCCCGAGCTATACTTTCTATATTCGAGGTCTGAACCAAATGCACTGAATACTGTTATAACTATTAAAACTAATATAAATGTTAAATTTTTCAATCTGGCACCTCTTCAAATGTAGCGTTAATTATACAGGTATTACCATATTTAAGATCATATGTACGGTTTAAGATAAATAATGGTGGTTTAAGAGATCCTTTTGAGGCTCCCCATAAATCATATTCAGTTACACCATCATTAATTGAAGTCAATAATGGAATATCATCGTTATCTCCAACGGAACTATCATCGATGGACATATCTACTAACCAATTATATGTAGTTAAAATCTCATCTCCAGTAGGAAATGAGTATTTATCTACAACATTACTAATCACATTCTCAGGCATATTATAACCATAAGTCCTTAAAACGTGATCAATGTCAATATCCCCATCATAGAATCCTCCATTATCTAACTCTATGACATACGGATGGATAGTTAAATGAAATAAATCAACAAACTGTGTATTGGTAACATATGGATCTGTAATTTCTGTATAAGATGATTCAAGTACTTCTCTCACTAATGCTTCTAAATCTATTGTGAATACGTGTTCATCCCATTGACTATGTAAACTAGGATCATGGGCAAAACCAATATGTAAAGGCAATACTTTATTATCATAATTTGGATAAGGAGCAACATTATTTGGTTTTGGATATGCATTCCCTGTTACAAAAAAATCCGCGTTAACAGCAGTCCAAGGTATGGTATTACCATCTCCTAGTAGTGTATAATCATGTAATGTATAATGACCTTCGAAGCTTCTATAAGATTCAAACTCAAATAGCGTCATAACATACATCTGAAATTCTAATATTGGCTGTGGATCGTTCGCATCATCTGGATCATCATAATAAGTAATTGTGTTTATATCAAGAGAAATAATTGGAAATTCAGTTCCACTATCATATCTGATCTGGTCACCCGCAAGTTCTTGATTAACATTACCTTTTGCATGAATCGCATTGTAAAAATTATTTTTATCTTCTTTAAAATAGAATTGAATCGTTGCCCCTTTTTCAGCAATATACTCCTCAGTACTTGAGATTTTATGCGCTATGGGAATATATAAACGACTTTCATCATCTGTATCAACATAAGCATATTCAGACCAGTCAATTTTACGCCCTATAAAGTCAGTATAATAACTCTCAGATGGATTCTTTACATAAATATTAAGCTGATCGGATAAAGTAGTAGAACTGAAGTCTATCTTCTTATTAAATTTAAATCTAGGCACAGCTGCTTTTACTAATGAGCCAAAACTATGGCGACCAGTTGTAATCTGTTCTCTTACAATACTACTTCCACTTGGATGTATGCGAAACTCTGTTGGTTCTACAATCGAACTCAAACCGGTAGTAGTAAAGTGAAACGGATAAGCTTCTGTATATTCATCATTTCCAGAAATATTAAACCTATGCTGACCTTCGACTATAAACAATATATTGGGCGCTCCGAAAGTAAAAATAGATTGTTTATTATTTCCCCTTAACCTGTCCTCACATACATTAGTCTCATCAATACTAATACTGTTATTTGTATTAATGAATCTGCTTGTTGAACCTGGAATTCCTAAATCTCTATATTCAAATTCCAACGCCGAATTCGTTTGATCTGAAACACCATGTTGTTCAAGTTTATGTAAGTAATAGAAATATTGTAAATCCTTTACGTCTGGAACTGAAACAGTTAAAGGATCTCCACATTGTAATTTCATACTTATTTCCTGTTGATTTCCATTAACTACATCATCCTCTATATCCCTAATATCACTTACAATATAGGGCTGTAACATCAGCTCTGGGTGGCTTGACTTTTTTATACCTTCTTCAAAAATTAAAAAGTCGATTGAGACTGGTAATGTTGTACCATCTAAGAGTTCAACATCAATATCATAATCTATTGTTTTCCGACCGACAATTACATCATAAACAATTTTGCGATTACTTGAGGAAAGTGAGGCAACATCAGTATAAAGTGTTTTATAAGGTCCTGTTTTATTACCATTTGCTGCATAAATCACATCATAAGGATGCTCCCACTCAGTGATACCATCCTTATAAACAGCTTGCAGAGCATAACAATTACACCCTGTTGGACCAACCAGATCATCTATCTCTATTTCAATGTCATAATCTTGATCAACTGCCAAATATGTCTTAGTTACATTTGCTCCATGAGACCATTCCGTTCCTGAGTCTATATCTGGATCTGAAGTATTTAGTATATCTTTTATGTCATGACCAGTAGCAGGTACAAATCCATATTTAACACTTCGAACCCATGCTCGTATCGTGATCTCATAATCACCGGTGGATTTTGGATCAGACAGAGCAGAAGTTACAGTTACAGAAGCAGAATTTGATGAGTATGCAGAATTCGTTGGATCCACAGTGAATCGACTAACTCCATCTCTAATTGTATCTGGCCCAATAACTACAGTCGATATACCTGTACCACCTGTTGGTGTGAGAACTACGTTGATAATATTATTTGATGACTTTGGAACCGTTATCGTTCCACTAGTTCCTAATAATACGTTGCTAGAATTGTATGCAGCGTAAGTAACATTGGGATTACTATTCAAAACTAGATTAAAAGATGGTTTCGGTTTATAAACAGCCATAGCTGTTCTTGAGAATGGAGAAGTACAATCACCACCAACCAATTCTATTGTTGAGGATGAATCGACGGTAAATGAACTTGTTTGTCGACTATCAGCATATATACGAAAATGGTCAAAATCATAGTCATCAAGTTCTGTTGCAGCTTTAATCGTTATTGTATCGCCGAAATTGACAGTACGGTAACCCTTTGAATCGTAACCAAATGCAATTTTCTTTCGAAATCTATTAAAACTAGTATCTACAGCATATAATTCCACATAGTCCATAGTCTTTGGAACTATTTCAAAAACTCGATTATCTTTATTGTCACCACGTACATTGAACATATCAATATTCATTAAAAGATACTCATCTGATACAGATGCATCAAGTTTTGTAGAAATTCTCGTATTAGATGATTCGAACCATTGAGTATGTGAGACTTCTGAATAGTGGTGTAAACCACTACTATCTATTGAGTCAAGAATCTTAATAGACACTACATTATTACCACTAAAGCTTAATGAGTCTATCCCAGTAGTAAAATCTACAGTAATTGTATCACCACATCTAACAAAAGGGTACTTTTCAATTGAACACTCAATTACTGATGGTAAAGATGACACTGTTGTAAAACTCAGAGTACTTCCAGTAATCTTATGCCAACTTGTTGAATTCGGGTTATATACTTCAAGTGAGTCAACGACTAAAATGTATTCGGTATCCTTTTTTAAATGACCAAATGATAGGTTCAACACAGAATCTTGAAAGACGATCTGATCTGTAATATAGAAATTGTTATGGTCCACTTCAGATGAATCATATTTCACTTTTTCAATTATATAAAAAGATAATGAGCTAAGACCAGATGTAATTGTGTCTTGAGGAATTGTTGATATATCAAGAAGCGGAACTGTATCCGTAGATAACCAATCTAGTGATGCATTCTTCTTTGCAAACAATGAATAATTAATAGCAGTGGTATCAAATATATACCCATTATCAATTTCTATTGTCAACAAACCTGATAAGGGAACGTCCGTTGTTCCAGCTGAACAAGTAATGGTTACATTCGGTGGTTGGGCATATATTAATGCCGAGAATAGTGATAACATAACTGCTATCACCAGATATTTGTACTTCATAAAGAGTACCCCTTACTTATCTATAAATAATACCCTATCGGGCTTCTGTTTCAACCTAAATTTGATAGCTACGGATTTTCTCTTCCGTTATCAATTAGTGTCATGTTAGACAATATTCTCATCGTTTCCAAGAAGTAATGGATTTTTATGGATATTATTTCATTACATCCATATGGTAACTAACAACGAATGCAACTTAGACGAACAAATTCTCTTAACAAGGCTTATGTAAGAATACGAATACTAGATATTACCAAAAAATAAAGAGGTTGAGTACAAAGCTTATCCTCGGAAATGATATATCGGATTAATAGAAATACACTTAATTAATTAACTAAATTATTAGAAAGTAAGTTAAAAATGTTATCTTTCATAGCATTTACAATAGATATGCTCATGTGAGCTCATTTAACCATAACCAAAGCCAGTATTGCCATTTTAGTACAGATATGAAGATAAAATTTGTCCAAATTCAAAATTTTAGAAAACTACAATCTTGTAGAATTGATTTTTCTGAAACAGAAACCATTTTCGTTGGTGCAAACAATAGTGGGAAGACAACCGCTATGGATGCAATGAGAACATTCCTTGGTAGGAAAGAATTTAAAACCCAAGACTTCACTTTATCAAATTGGAAAGAATTGAATAAAATAGGAGAAATATGGGCTAATGGATCAGAACTAGTAGAAAAGGGAAGCTCTATCAATAAACTTGAACCCTTTTTACCATCATTAGACCTATGGATTGAAGTTGAAGACCCAGAGCTACACTACGTTAGTCATATAATCCCAACATTGGACTGGAAGGGAGGGTTGTTAGGAGTTAGGTTGCGATATGAACCTAAAGATATACAAGAACTAATTCAAGAATTCTCACAAGCATATAAAAACTCCAAGCAACTTTTACGGGAGAGGCAGATAGCATTAGAACTATGGCCGCAACATTTTTGGGATTTTTGTGAAAAAAAATTGAGTGATCTATTTACTTTTAAAACATATCTACTGGATCCTGATAAAGTGAATGAAGCTCAAGACTTATCCGATACAAATTCAGCTATTGATGGGGACGTATTAAAAGGACTTATCAGAGTAGATATAGTAGATGATCAAAGAATCTTTAAGGATGCTAACACCGAATATACTGACAACACTTCTCAAAGAAATTTATCAGCCGAACTAAGAGCTTATTACGACAAACATCTTAACCCTTCAGTAGAACCAACTAACAAGGATTTAGAAGCACTACAATTAATCAATACTGCTGAAAAAGCATTTGATCAAAATTTGAAGGAAAGTTTCACAACTCCACTTGCTGAATTAGAAGGCTTGAACTACCCTGGGTTCGGGAACCCTCGGATTCAAATTTCTGCAAAAATTTCTACATCTGATGGACTGCGACATGGTTCTGCTATAAAGTATCACTTGGGTGATGGATTATCATTACCTGAAAAGTATAACGGATTAGGATATAAACATTTAATCTTCATCATTTTTAAACTAATTCAATTTAGAGATGCGTGGATGCGGGAAGGCAATAATAGTGGAAAAATTAATGAAGTTATTGAACCCTTACATTTAGTATTAATTGAAGAACCAGAGGCACACTTACACGCACAAGTCCAACAGGTATTTATGAAGAAGGCCTATGACGTACTCAGGAATCATTCAAATTTAAAAGAAAATTCTGATTTTTCAACTCAATTAGTAATAAGTACTCATTCAAGTTATATAGCTCATCAAAAATTTCAAAGTTTAAGGTATTTTAAACGAAATACCGCTTTGCCTTTACCAACGACGGAAGTTGTAAGTCTTTTTAATGTATTTGGTGATAATGAGAAAGAAACTGAAAAATTCGTGATTCGATACTTGAACACAACACATAATGATCTATTTTTTGCTGATGCTGTTATTCTTGTTGAAGGATCGGCAGAAAGAATATTATTTCCCCATTTTATAAAGAACTTTGATTCTGTCCTTGATAGTTGCTATCTGACTATTCTAGAAATTGGGGGAAGCCATGCGCATAGATTAAAGCCACTAATTGAAAAATTAGGAATTATTTGCTTAGTGGTAACTGATATTGATTCTAGTGATAATGGGAAGAAATGCCGGCCTGAAATCAATAAAGGATTAAAAACGAAAAACAATACTCTGAAAGAATGGCACCCTCGAAAAGAGTCAATAGACGAATTGCTAAATCTGGGCAATGATGGAAAAGTAAAAACGGATTTGCCAATTAGAGTGGCTTACCAAGGAAAGATAAAAATTAAGGGGGAAGAAATATATCCCTATACTTTTGAAGATGCATTGGTTATTGAGAACCTAGACATTTTCAAAGCAATAACCGATGCTGAGGGTTCATTGAAAAAAATAGCAGCAGCAGCCAAACAAAGTGCTAAGGATTCAGCCGAAAGTGTTTATAATCTAATAAATAGCAAGGAATTTAAGAAGGCAGAGTTTGCCCTTCATATTTTGTACAGTGAAGATCCATCAAAAATAGAGCCACCTACTTACATTAAAGATGGACTTCAATGGGTAGTTGATCAATTAACTGAAAATAAACTTGGACTTATTAATTCTTAATTAAAATATGGAGCAACATAATAACGACATGGATTTGCATGTAGACGAAGAGATATATTCATGCTTGAATCCAACTTTTCTTAAAAGTTTTTTCCTTTTTGCAGGGGCAGGTTCGGGGAAAACTCGAACCTTAGTTAATGTATTAAAGAAGATCAATGATCAATTCGGAAAAGATTTTAATCTGCGGAACAAAAAGGTTGCAGTCATCACTTACACTAATGCCGCCGCTGATGAAATCACACACCGTCTAGAGCATAGCTCAATTTTCCACGTTAGTACCATTCATAGTTTTTCTTGGGATTTGATTCAAAATTTTACTCATGACATCAAAATATGGCTTCATAATAACTTGAATACTGAGATAGCTAGGCTTGAAGAACAACAATCCAGAAGTAGGGACTTAGCTAATAAGAGCTCAGTTGGTAGGGCAAAAAATATTGAATCCAAAAAGTATCGAATAGAAGCTCTCAAAGAAATACAAAAATTTGTCTACAATCCAAATGGTGATAATATTACTACAAATTCATTGAATCACAGTGAAGTAATATCAATAACAGCTGATTTGATAAGATCGAAGAGTATTTTTAGAAGAATTTTTGTCAATAAGTTTCCGATTCTTTTGATAGATGAAAGTCAAGACACCAAAAAAGAACTTATTGATGCTTTATTCGAATTGCAACCAATATTTAAGAATGAGATAGCCTTGGGCTTAGTAGGTGATATGATGCAAAGAATTTATCCGGATGGGAAAGAAAGTTTGGGTAATGAGTTGCCAAAGGATTGGCAAGTTTTTGCAAAAAAAATGAATCACCGCTCTCAGAAACGGATTGTAGAATTAAATAACATTATTAGAAGTAAGATTGATGACCAACGACAGTATTGGAGAACTGAGAATACTGGAGGATTGGTCAGATTTTTTGCAGTTCATAGAGCAGCTAATAAAGAAAGAGTGGAAGAGTTGATTCGACAGAGAATGAGCGAGTATTCTGAAGACGCAAATTGGAATGGAGCAGAGCAAGTTGTAAAAACCCTTACCCTTGAACATCATATGGCTGCTAAAAGAATGGGGTTTTCGAATCTCTTCTACCCACTTTACTCAGTTGATAAGTTGAAAACTGGTTTATTGGATGGAAGTTTATCTTCTATGAGCTTATTTACCAAAATTATTTTACCAATCTACAATGCATTTCTTGCTGAGAATAAATTTGAAATTGCTAATATAGTAAAACAATATTCTACTTTAGTTAGTAAGCAGGTAATACAAGAAAAAGAGGAAAAGATAAGTGTTCTACATGAAACCAACGCTAAAGTTCAAAACCTTTTAAATCTATGGTCAAATAATAATCAACCTTCTTTAATTGAAATATTACAGGAAATAGACAGAAGTGGGTTGTTTCAACTTCCTGACATTTTAAAACTTGTTTTGGCTAGATCTGCTTCCGATGGTTCGGATGATGATTCAGAGATAGAAAATGATGACGAAGTGTTGTTGGCATGGGAAGATGCTCTTAAATCACCATTTGTTGAAATTGTTAAATACAATGAATATATTTCTGATGAATCTGCATATAGTACTCACCAGGGAGTGAAAGGATTAGAATTTGATCGAGTTATGGTGATAATTGACGATGATGAATCAAGGGGATTTATGTTTAGTTATGATAAACTTTTCGGAATTAAGCAATTAACATCAACTGACAAAAAATACTTGAGAGAAGGCAGAGAAACAGGAATTGACAGAACGACAAGATTATTTTACGTTGCTTGTAGTAGAGCAAAAGAGAGCCTGGCAATAGTAGCTTATACTGATCAACCTGAAATATTAAAAAAAAATGTATTGAAGTATGGCTGGTTTAATGATAATGAGATTGAAATTATATCTTAAGTTTAAGACCCTATGATACAAATACTATAATCAAGGTAAATAAAAAGATGAGCAAAGCATTATGCTAATCAAAATTTTGAGGTTTTGAAAGTGTGCAGATAATGCAATAACCCTAACTACCTTATCTTATAAGTCTTTGCTACTCATAATGAAAATCAAGTCTTTATTATGTTTGAATAAAATTGGTAAAAGACTAAAACCAAATACATCATACCTATATTTAAAAATGGGGATCAGAGCTAGAACTATACTTAGTTAACCAAAATATTAAACGACTTAATTTTCAAGAAATTTCTCTAGCCTTTCTTTGTCTGCTAATCTATTACAAGATTCTATTCGATCATTGAGATACTCTTTTATCTCCATAATTTCAAGGCTTAAACTGTGGTACTTCACTATATCTTTAATCTTTTTCCAGTCCATAAGCTCCTTTTCAGCTAGCAGTTCATCACCTTCAGCAAATGTAAATGTACCCCGCCATTGGATCGCCTTGAAATGCTCCAGATCTTGGGTAACGTTCAGGAAAGTAGTTATAAGTTCTGCATAAACTGAGCTCATCGAATATCTAGCAATGCTAACTAGCAAGTGCATTCGATTAAAATCATTGAAATACTTCTTACAATACTCCAAAATAAAATTCTTAGCCTTTGGTAGAGCGGTATCATTGATATCCTTGAATAAAACAGTGTAGTAATCGTCATTTACTCTAATGTAACTAGTAGAGTTAATGACATAATCAAATATTTTGATTATCATGAGTTCAATCTCATTATAATCCCAAATGAAGCCTAAAGGATTCACGCGGTTATTAAACCTATTCATCATATTTGATGACATTCTAGCAGTCATATACCTATAAATAAGATTTTTATCATACTCAAGTATTGCTTTCATAGCCTTGTAATTATAGTCAAAACTGTTATCTATCATTGATTGTTGAATATATGATTGAATAACAAGTTCAATGTTACTAAGATTATATCGGTCGAATTCTTGAAAAACATCTGATGAAAATTTAAGTTTGGACTCAGATTTCTTATTATGTTCCAATATTAAATTCAGCAGTGTATCGATTATTGTTGAATCCAATTCAAGATATTTTTCAAAACATTCTAATCTAAGGTAGTGGTAATCATTAATATTACGAAATAAAGTCTTTATCGAGATTATATGCTGGTCATTAACAAGGCTTTTATCTAAATAGCAAAAAAAACTAATAAACCAGTTATCCCTTGAAGCAAAGTTGTTCTTATTTATCAAGTCAAAGATTTTGTTGGCTAAATTAAAGTTACAAAGGCTATTGCTCATAACCTGATAAGGAATCAAATTTGTAGGATTCTGGTCCAGTATTATCAATTCTAACAAATAAAGACCTAACTCAGGCTTAGCTTTTAGAGTTGAGTCAATAATAAGATTAAGGGATTGATTATAATCATAATGTTTATTATTAAAAGAATAAACATCTTTACAAAAATTATAAAATCGTTCTGTCTCTTTTCTCTCGCGAAAAACATATTCCCTAAATAAATATTCTTTTTTCAGCCGTTTATATTCAGTGTAATCATCAAACTCAAAGCTTTGTTTGTCTTTATATCTATCCCAATCAAAATCAGAGTATAATTGGTAACTCTCTGATGCAAATACTTTAGATAGTGAGTTAAGTTCATCAATAGTTAGATCGTTTCTTCTGCACCACAATCTGAGTTCTTGTACAAACACACAATGATCTAATCTCTCAGATGAAAGATGAGTCCTAATAATTGGAATAATATGCTTAACGTCTTCTATTAAAATACTAGTATTTATATCTGGAGAGGGTTGAGATATTGTATAAATAAGATTAAAAGCTTTTTCAGGGTAAAAAGAAAAAGAGTTTAAAGTAGCAGTCCAAATCTTTGATCTCAATTCAACTATTGGTGAGGTATATGGAAGAGAAAAAGAATTAATATAATATTTTTGTTTCCTAGCCCATTCGATTGTGCTTGATTTATGTGTTAAGAAATTAGTTGCGATATCAAAAAATAGAATTGACTGGAGTTTTTCTTTGTTATCAATCCCGTATAGGAGCTCATCGAAAAAAATATGTTGCTTATCAAAGTTACTATACTGATCATCATATCTATATGCAAATTCATCTTTCAGAGTGTCAACCAATAAGGAATAATGTTCAGGATGCAAGGATACATATTTAAATGAAATACTCAGTGCCTCTTTGATGTATTGTGAACTTTTCCAAAATCTACTAAGTACGTCTAATATTTTGTCAGTGTCATGGACGTTATAAGATTTACCTTCATCAAATGAAACCGGATCAGATTCAGATATTGACATTAGCTTCACTTTTTTATATAGAAAAGAAAGTGCTTCTTCTTGAATGAAGTACCAGAATACATATAAAAACTCTAAAGCTTTTTCTCCGTTGGATTTAACATTATTCCAGGTACGCCTTACAGGGTCTTGAATATTTTTAGTAACAATATCTGAATCAAAGGTGTTATGTGATGAAATAATACATTCTCGTATTCTAGATGAATAGTTAAAGAAGTAATTATATATTAAAGTGTGTAATGAAAGATGATTATCCCTGATAAAACATTTATAAAAGAAATATATAGATAAGTTTTGTTCTGCTACCTTAGCATATTCATCGTAGATCTCAATTAACTCTAGCCGCTCCAATCCTTCAATAGTATCTAGGAATACATCGTAATCTAATTCAAAATCTTCTAAAATACTTATTGCGGTTTCTCGATTTCTAAAGTTGAAAGTATGGAATGCTGCTATTACCCCCAAGCATCGTACGTTGTTGGTATCATCTAATACTTTATGATCTTTAATAAAAGTAGAGAAATATTCTTCAAATAATGAAGAGAGATTATTAATAGGATATGGAGCATCCTTTTCCTTAACAAGTCTGGATGCCATAATAGCTATCCTGGGATTACCATCTGAAATCTTAATAATTTCTTTCTTTAATTGATTGTTCTTGATCTGAAATGGTTCTGACTCAATGATATCGGAGAGATTCTCGTCTGATAGTCTGCTAATTATGACTATTGCCGGCTGGTACTGTTCGCATGAGCGATAAACTTCTCTTAAGGCATAATCCCGTACTGT
>JGI12316J15310_10000041_pt142 | contig 98039 bp, 86 predicted proteins | sample MarCyaLeptolynsp_FD_15310 | JGI IMG/M metagenome (IMG submission 15310) | reverse complement strand
CGAAAGGAGCCGCGAGAGCCTGGAACTTGTCTGGATCTGCGTCGAGCTGACCCATGAGCGCGAGCGCAGCCGGGCTGGCGTAGCCCGAGTACAGCGACGCAAGACCGCGTGCCGTGATGCGGATCGCGCCACTGCCTCCGGGCTCGAGACTCCCGCGCCCGTTTTCGATGTGCACGATCCACTTGCCGCCGTTGTCTTCGACGAGCTCGTCGGTGACGTCGAGCTGGAGCGTCGCGGTCAGTCCAGGCGGCCACCCGCGGGCCTCGATCGCCGCGCGCAGATTGGTGATGCGCACCATCCAACGGTCGTAGAGACGGATCGCGTGGCGTGGATCGGGGAGTGCGAGCTGGAACGGATCGGTGGTGCTCGTCGGGATCGTGATCGAATCGACCATCGTGCCCATGTCGCGCAGCACCGTCCAGACGCGCCTCACGGCCCGAGAGGTCGTGGCGACCATGTCGGTGACGTGCAGCTCGTGCCGATCGGTCTTGCCCCGGGCCTTGCGGTAGTAGACGTAGCCCTCCGGCTCCCCGTCGGCCTCCACGAGCAGACCGTACGCGGGCGATCCGAATCGCTCCGCCGTAATGCGTGGCCAGATGTACGGGCCGCGATCGAGAAAGCCGGACTGATGGAGGGCAAAGCGACGGTAGAGCTCGCGGATCGTCTCCTCGTCCTTGTCCATCGGGCGACGTGTCGTCAGCTCGCGCTCCTGGAATGGAATCTCCCGGGCGATCATCGTCGCAAGAAAGCGGGTACCAGCCGCCTCGTAGCCGACCCGACGGTAGAGCCCGGCGGTCGACGCATACAGTGCCGAAAGGGCAACACCGCGCTCCGCCAGCTCGCGCACGAGGCTCGACATCATCGAGGACGCGACACCGCGACGAAGCTGATCGGGCCGCACCGCAACCCCGGCCACGCCGGTCAGCGGTACCGACCGGCCACCAAAATACATGCCCATGTCGACGAGCGTTGCCCCGCCGAGGACCTCACCGTCCCGCACGACGACGCGCAAGTTGTCGTGGCCAGCGCGCGCAAAGAACTGCGGATAGCCCTTGGGGTCCACCGCAAACGCGTGCGACAGGATGTCGATCAGGGCACCGTGCTCTTCGGGGGCAGCAACGCGGTAGTCCATCGCGCTGGATGATAGCCGACGTTACCGGCGGCGAAGCCAACGCGGCGGCCAGCTCAGCGGGATCTGAATTCCACCGCCGAGCATGCGATACGAGCTCATGCCGTGATCCTTGGTCGCCACGGTCCCCAGCTCGAGCCCGGCGAACAGCGTCACCGGGATCCGAGGCAGCGTCCACATCAGCGCAAGCTGCACGCGGTTGGACTCGAGGCAGCTGACCGAAGCGCCCTCGCACTGCAAGGCCCCGCCGGTGGCAAGTCCACCCCCGAGCGCGACCCGCCCGAACCGTCCCCGCACCGACACCAGCGGCTGGACCACCGTCGGAATCTCCTGCATCGACTGCCACAAGCTCGCTCGCTGCAGGTCGAGCCGCCACTGGATCTCGTCCACCGACTCCATTGCATCGACCACCGGCGGCAGCTCGGGCGGCCCCGCGAGAGCGAGCAGCAATGCGGCGAACATGCACGCAGAGTATCAACGGACCGTGAATGCGCGGCATACGCTGGGACGGGTTACACTCATTGAATGACCATGCCCCCAAGGTCGTTAGCATTGCTTTGGTTGCTAGCCGCGTGTGGCCCGAATGCGCGACTGACCGAGTCGGGTTCGGGGGGAACGGAGTCGGGTGGGTCGGGCGCTGGTGCGACCGAGAGCGACGATGGCAGCGACTCTACAGGCGCGCCTGCAGGGATCGTCGGGGTCTGGGTCGGCTACGCGGACGGCCTGTGGCTGCCCTCGGGGTCTGACCGCGTCGAGCTCAGGATTACCGATGTCGATGGTTCGGGTCAGGTCATCGCGACCATGCTGCTCGGGGAGCCGGGAGAGCCGTTGCCCCCGCCCACTGATCCAGACGTTGGCTACCCAGAGGGCTGGACGCCAGTGACCGGTGCCGCCTCGGAGCTCTTCGAGCGGTTCGACTACACCGTGACCGGGACCTTCGACGCCAGCCTCGATCGATTCGAGGCGTCCTTCTCTTCCTTCGAGGTGTTCGCGCAGTGGTGTGCGCTTCAGACTCCGATCCTGTGGGGGGAAGACACGTATGGCTGCCTCCCCAACTGCGGCAGCTCGAGTGGTCCCTCGGGGTGTCAGCTGATGGACTGCGATCAGGGCGGTCCCGTTGACTGCGTCAAGCTCGAGCTCTGCGGGTTCGCCCCGATCTGCATGTGCGAGGCCGACGGTTGCACCATCCCCGAGGGCGCCCTCCCCCTCGACCTCCACCTAGCGGGCGACTCGCTCGAGGGGCCCGTCGACCGGCTCGGCACCGTGTTTCTCTCGCGTCAGTGACCCATTTCGCGCGTGCGAAATGAAACCCGTCCTGGCCGGTTAGACTGCGAACGATGACCGAAGCCCGGGCAACTCCGTACGCGTCGTGGGTGAGCCTGATCTGCGGCTTGATCGCCGTCGGGCTGGCGCTCTACGTGCTGCTCTCGGGAGACGTGCTCGAGGCGCTCAAGACCGCACCCAAAGACGACCCGTTTCTGATGGCGTCACTCATCCAGGGCATCGTCGGGACCCTGGCGGCGATCGTCGCCCTCGCCCGCAAGGAACCGTGGCGTCTTGCCACACTGGGGTTGGTCGCGTGCCTCGTGGGCATCGCGGCAAAGTTCGTCCTCGCGATCGTCGCCGCCGCCATCGTGGTTGCCCTCGCGATGGCCGTGATCGCGGCGATCGACTAGCGATCGGGCCGACCCGGGCCCGAGTACGCAATTCTTGGTAGCGGTCGGTCACGGCTTTTACTCAATTCTCCCGATGGGAAGGGAGGCCCCGCCGACTCAAGCTGGATCCCGTGGTGGATCCTCTCAAGTTTGGTCTGATGAGCCTCCTGGCTCTTGGGACCGCGGGGTGCCGGGACGACGCAGACGGCGATACGCCGAACGATGCATCGTCCTCCGACGCCGGCGGTGAAGGCGATGACGACGACGATACCGGCGAGGGAGAAGGCGACGAGTCGGCGGGCACTGAAGTGCCCGACTACGAGCTCCTCGCTCCGGGCGCGCATCTCGTACGCGTCTCGATGGCCCTCCGGGGCAAGCGACCCAGCGTCGCCGATCTCGATCTGGTCGAAGAAGACCCCGATGTTCTCGCGGAGGTCGTCGATCGCTACCTCGACTCCGAGGAGTTCGGCGAAGTCATCCGCGATCTGCACAACGACACCCTACTCGTCGACGCCGAGATCTTCGAGATGGAAGCCGTCGGTCCGCTCGCCGACGAGTCGCCATCTGCGATCGCCGAGTCGGTCCTGCAGGGTCCGCTCCGACTGATCGAGCACGTCGTCCTCGACGATGCGCCCTACACGGAAATCGTCACGGCCGACTACTGGGTCGTCGACCAGCGCTCCTCCGAGGTTTGGGGCACCGACTACGACAGTGACGGCGAGACCTGGCAGGCCGTCGACGTCCCCGATGATCGACCCGCGGGCGGCATCCTGACCGACAACGGCATCTACATGCGGCACGAGTCGTGTGGGTTCAACTTCAATCGCGGCCGTGCCCAGCTCGTGACCAACGCCCTGCTGTGTCACGACTTTCTCGCAGCGGACATCGACATCGACGGAAGTATCGATCTCAGTGACCCGGATGCAGTGGCAACCGCGGTCGAAAACGTCGGGGCCTGCATGGGCTGCCACCAGACGCTCGACCCCTTGGCGAGCGCAATGAACCCATTCCTCGACACGTTCGTCCCCGACCCACCCTACTCCTATCCGCTCCCACCAACCTATCTGGAGGAGCTCGAGGACGCGTGGCCCGAGGTCACCGGGCGCGCCCCCGGACTGTTCGGCAAACCGGTGGACGACCTTGGTGAGCTCGGCCAGTCGATCGCCGACGACCCGCGCTTTTCGCTGTGCGCGGCGATGCGCTTCTACAGCTACTTCGCGCAGGTACCTCTGGCCGACGTGCCGCTCGAGGTCGCGGGCGAGCTTCAGCTGGTGCTGGAGGACAACGACTTCTCCGCCAAGCAGCTCGTTCGACACATCATGCTCTCGGACGAGTTTCGTCGCTCCGCCGCCACCGAGGACGGCACGGCGAACCCGGACGAGGTCATCGGCTACAAACGCGCACGCCCGTTCCAGGTCGCCAACCTCATCGAAGACCTCACCGGCTACGAGTGGTTGCTCAACCTCTCCTTGCTGTCCGACGAGGAGCCGGACGTGGACATCTCCCTGGCTCGAAGCGCCTTCATCGGCTTTGAGGTCCTCGCAGGAGGCCACGACTCGTTCTTTCAGACCACGGCGACCACAACGGCCAACGCGACGACGGTGTTGTTCATGCGGGCACTCGCGCAGCGAGCGGCGAGCTACGTCGTCGACACTGATTTCGCCGCCGATGCCGACGACCGCCGACTGCTGCGACTCGTCGACAGCAACGACACCGACGAGAGCGACGTCCGAGCGCAGATCGTCGACCTTTGCCGCCGACTCTACGGCGAGTCCGTCCAGGCGGACGACCCCACGGTCGACGACGCCTACGCCATCTACACCGCGGTGCATGACCGCTCCGACGATTCACCCGAAGCCTGGAAAGCAACGCTGACCGCGATGCTCTCCGACATGGACATCCTCTACTACTAGGAGCGAGTGCGATGAAGCGACGATCTTTTCTGCATGCAACTGCGGCGGCCACGGCAGCGACCGTGCTGCCTGGCACCACTCGTTCCGCCGAGGGCGACACACCCTGTCGCGTCATTCTCGTCAACGCGGGCGGCGGCTGGGACATCAGCTACGCACTCGATCCCAAACCCGGCTTGTCTACGGTCGACTCCCCCGTGGGGGAGATCGTGGACTTCGACGGGCTACCGATCTTCGCCCACGAGACGCGACCCAACGTCACCTCGTTCTTCGAGAGCTTTGCCTCACGCTCGTGCCTCTTGCACGGGATCGGGATGCGTTCGATCTCCCACATCACGTGTGGACAGAAGATCTACACCGGTCGATCCAGTGCCAATGCGCCGGACGCTGCCGCGATCGTGGGGCACGAGCTGGGCCGCGAGCTGCCCCTGCCCTACCTCGTGCTCGGGGGCGTGGCGTTCTCCGGGTCGCTCGGCGTGAGCACCGGACGAGTCGGGTCGATCAACCAGATCAACGCCCTGCTCCCGCCCGGGGACTTCTTTCCCGATGCCCCCGGGTTCGAGCACGAGCGCTACGAAGCGACCTCGAGCGAAGAGGGACTCATTCAGCAGTTTCTCGACCGCCGCGCCGAGCGAGAGGCGGCCACCCGCGGAGCCACCGGCTACAACGCACGACGCGTCTCGGACTTTCGTGTCTCGCTGCTCAAGTCGGACGCGATCCGAAATCAGTCGGGCGCGTTCGGGGAGTTCGCGTTTGCCTTTACGCTGCAGGATCAGGCGGACTTCGCCGTGCGAGCACTCTCCGAGGATCTGTCTTGGACCATCGGGTTGGACTCGCGACTCGACTGGGACACCCACGGCTACAACGACATCCAGGGACCGCTCCACGAGGAGCTCTTCGCCGGACTGTCGTACTTGGCGGAGCGACTCGAGAGCACGCCCGGGAGCGCCGGCAACACACTGCTCGACGAGACGCTCGTGGTCGTGATGTCGGAGATGTCGCGCACTCCTTTGCTCAACGCGTCGGGAGGTAAAGACCACTGGCCAACGACGAGCATGCTGATGTTTGGAGGGCCCGCGCGCGGCGGACACGTGATCGGTGCGTCCAACGATCTGGTGGAGTCCGAGCTCATCGACATCGACTCGGGCGAGCTCGACCCGAACGGCGTGCTCCTCGAACCCCGCCACATCCTCTCTGGAATCGTGGACGCCAGCGGCGCCGATGCCACCGACTACTCGACGACGGAGCCATTTCGTGCGCCTTTCATCTAGCCTTCTCATCATCTTCCTCGTGGTCCCGGCAGGGTGTCGAGATTCGGCCCCCGATGACGAGGGCATGGGCGATGACGAGCTTGCAACCGAGTCGGACGGGGAAGATGAAGGAGACTCGTCCGGCGGTGAGAGCGGTAGCGATGGGGACGGCTCCTCGTCCGACAGCGGCGGTGCTGTCGAGGGTCCGATCGAGGGCCGGCCGTGTCCGCCAGACTCCACCGTCAACGCCGCCAACTTCGGCATGCCTTTCATGCTGACCTGGTGTGCTGGCTGTCACAGCGCCGAGCTCGACGAAGACGAGCGCGCGGGCGCTCCGCTCGGTATCGACATGGACACGCTCGATGCCTCTCGCGAGCACCTGCTGCGGATCTACGCCCGATCGGCGGACGACAATCTGACGATGCCGCCCGCGGGTGGGCCAACCGAAGAGGAGCGTGAGCAGCTCGGCGACTGGCTCGCGTGCGGTGCACCCGAGTAGACTGCAGCTCAGGGATGCGGGTCTTCGTCACGGCACTGCTCGGCGGGATGCTCCTTGCGGCGTGCATCCGGCCGGGAGCGTTTCCGTGCGTCGACGACTCGCAGTGTGACGTCGAGCCCCAGGGCGCATGCGTCCTTCCCGAGGGCTACTGCGCGTACCCAGACGATGACTGTGGCTCCGGACTGCGGTTCGAGTCTCGTGCACCCGGTGGCTTGGCGGAGTCGTGCGTCGACGATGACTCGGCCGGGACCTCGACCGGAAGCGTCGAGCCCTCGGACGACAGCACCGACGAGTCGACCGGCGAGTCCTCCGACGGATCGACCGGCGAAGCCTGCGGCGACGCCAACGCTCTGTGCTGCCCCGAGCTCGAATGCAGCGATGCCTCCTTGCTGTGCTTCGGCCAGCGCTGCGGCTGCGTCATCGACCTCGTCGCCGGCGATACCCATACCTGCGCGATTCGCCTGGACAATCACCTCGAGTGCTGGGGCGGCAACGTCAATCAGGAGCTCGGGCGCAACGACCCCGGTCAGCTGTCCACCGAGCCCGCGCCGGTCGTTGGGCTGCCGCAGCCGCTCATCGTCCAGTCCGCGCAGGCCCGTAGCCACACCTGCGTCGTCGCGCTCGGCGGCGATGTGTACTGCTGGGGCGCCAACACGTACGGACAGTCGGCGCCCGGTGTCCCCGAGCCGCTCATCGGTGAAGCGACCGAAGTCGAGCTCGACGGACTGGGTTGGGAGCCCGAGGCCGTGGGCGTCGGTCCAAACCACACGTGCCTGGCCGGTGAGACGAACGTGTTCTGCTGGGGCGACAACGAGTTCGGACAACTCGGCTGGCCCGCAGACGAGCCCGAGCCTGTCGACACGTCGACCATCACTGAAAACATCGTCGAAGTCTCGGCGGGCTTCGGCCACACGTGCGTACGTACCGGCGGACAAGAGGACCGCCCGGCAACGGAGCGCGTCTATTGCTGGGGGTACGACGGGTTCGGCCAGCTCGGCGCGGGCCTTGGCGACGATTCGAGCATCGTCCCGCAGGAGGTGGCGTTCGCGCCGGGCACCGGCGTCGCCACCCTCGTCGGGTCCGACTGGCACAACTGCGCCCTCACCTACCGAGCCGACGACCCCAACCTTCGCACCGTCGAGTGTTGGGGCTACGACGAAACCGGGGCGGCGAGTGGCGTGAGCGGACCGTCAGTCGAATCACCGGCACCCGTCCCCGGCCTCGCGCAAGGAGCGTGGGAGTCGCTCTCGCTCGGACCGCAGCACGGATGCGTGTCTGGGGACGAGCTCGGCACGTGGTGCTGGGGCTTCAACGAAACCGGGGCCGTCAACCCGACCGCCGGCCCGGAGATCCTCCCCCCAACCGAAGTCCCAGCATTCGACGCCCGCGGCGTGTTCCTCTACAGCTCCGCGACGGGAACGTTCCACACCTGCGGTATCGCCTCCGACGCCTCGATCACATGTTGGGGCTGCGGCGGTCTCGGCCAGCTCGGCGAGGAATGGCTCTTCTGCGACGAGAACGAGGGCGGCTGCAGCGTCCGCTCGACCTGCGAGTAGCCCGACAAGCGCGCCCCGACCTGTTCGGCGAGATGCTTGCCGGCCCCGGGTGACGGCGATTCAGTCGGTCGTCGCCAGCAGCCCGTGCTGCACGGCGTAGCGGGCCAGTGCAGCGCGGGAGGAGATCTGCAGGCGCTCGTAGATGTTGCGCAGATGCGTGGTGACCGTGCGCGGGCTGATGCCGAGGCGCTCGGCGATCTCGTTGCTGGTCAGGCCCTCGGCAACGAGCGAGGCGACGTCACGCTCCCGCGGGCGCAGGGCACTGACGGGAGGCCCCGGCGCTACCGAAGGCGCGTCGACGAGATCCGCACGCCGGCGATAAGCGAAGCGCAAACAGACTTCGGGACCTATCTGAATGCGATCGCCGGGCCGCACGACTGAGATGTCGACCGGATGCCCGTTGAGAAACGTCCCGTTGGTCGAGCGCAAGTCGAGCAGGTTGACGATGCCGTCGTCGTGGACCGCGATCTTGGCGTGCTGGCGCGACACACCATCGTCCTCGAGCCGCAGGTTGACGCTCGAGCCGCGCCCGATGAGCGTGGCCCCGGTGGTCAGCGCAAACAGCTTGCCGGCCACCGATCCCGTGAGGCCTTCGAGACAAGCGACGTCGTTCGGATCGGGGCCGAGCGCGACCCGGACCTCGCGGGCCACGGTGGTCGCATCGCGCTCCGACTTCGCCATCCGACGAGGAATATAGCCGATGCCGCTCAGAAGCGAACGGTGACCGAACCGAGGCCCACAGACGCCCTCGCGGAGCTACGGGCCCGCTTGCGAACGACGGCGAGTCGTGCCGCGCCCGAAACCAGCGCCGCAACGCCCACGCCCATCACGAACCATCCCGCGACCGACAAGCGGCCGGACTGCGCGACCCGTTCGAGATAGGCGCCGTGACTGGGCTGGTCGGTCGCGTTGGCGTCGCGTGCGTAGGCGACCGCCACCATCGTGGTGCCCGCACCAAAGGCAGTGATGCCGACCCCGGTCGTGGCCCAGCCCCAGGCATCCGGCGCCGGGCGGCGCGGCGGGCTCGAAATCTCGTCAGGCTTCGATTCGTCGGATCCGGTGGGATCGCCTGCCGGCTCCTCGACGGGCTCATCCACCACCGCAGGTTCGTCTGGTTCGTCCGGCTCAGGCTCCGGCGGGTCGACGGGCGCGGGGACCGGTGGCGCCGGAACTTCGGCCTCGGCACACTCGTCGCGACGCTCGCGTGCCACGTCGACGTAGCGAACCGACAGCTCGTCCAGCTCCTCGCGCGCGCCCTGGTGCTCGAGGTAGCGATCGTACAACTCGACCGCGCGGTCGCACTTGCCTGCGAGCCGCTCGGCATTGGCCCAGTTGAACAGCACATCGTCGTCGGGCGTCTGCGCGTGGGCCTGCTCCAACGCTGCCGCGGCCTCGCCGTAGCGCTGTGCCTCGAAGTGATCGCGGGCCTGTTGAACCAGGTCGTCGAACGAGTCGGAACCCGGCGCGAGCCCGATCCACAGCGCGAACGCGAGGCGACTCATGGCGTATTCCTACGAACGGGCGCCCACTCGTTGCCGTCCACCGGCGGGGCAGGGGTCTCGTCGGCGGGCGTCTTGTTGCGGCGGCGCTTCCGGGTCGTGGGCTTGGCTTTCGGTGGCTCCGTCGGGACTTCCGCCTCGACCTCGGGAATCTGCGGCGGCTCGACGTCCGATTCGGGTGACGGCTCCGGCTCGACCTCGGCCTCCGGCTTGGGATCCGCGACCGGCTGGGGCTCGGGCGTCGGAGGCGGGGGGGTTGGAGCAGGAGCGGCAACCTGAGCGTCTCTCGCCTGCTCTGCCGGAGCGAGCTGTTCCCCACGTGCCAGCGCGAACCATCCGATTGCACCCGCAGCAAGGACCAAGACCGCCCCCCACCACATCGGTGCGCGACGCGGCGAAGTGCTCGAGACGGGATGAGCGATCGTGGGCGCCGTCGCAGCCTCGGTCGCGGATCCGGGTGCACTCGTAGGGGTCTGACTCAGCGCCTCTGGCACGTGCGTTCGCACGTACTCCCCGAGCGGGCCCGGCGACAGCGTCCACCCCTGCGCCGACGCGAAGGCTTCGAGGTCCTGCCGGAGCTCGTCCGCACTCGCGTAGCGATCGGCAGGGTCCCGCGCCATCGCCCGCATCACGATCGTCTGCAGCGCTCGCGGATACCCGCGCAGATGCTTCGAAGGCGGCGTCACCGTGCCGTTGACGATCGCGTTCATCACCGCGAACTCGCCGTCGGCTGAAAACGGCCGAGCTCCGGTGGTCATCTCGTAGAGCACCGACCCGAGCGAGAACACATCGCTCCGCGCGTCCACCGAGCTCCCGGCGCACTGCTCCGGGGACATGTACGCGATCTTTCCTTTGATCCGGCTTTGTCTCGTGTGGCGCTGATTGCTCGTCGCCTTGGCGATGCCAAAGTCCACGACCTTGACGGCGCCTTCGTACGTCACGATGACGTTGGTCGGGGAAACGTCACGATGGATCACGGCGAGCGGCACACCGTCGAGGCCCACGCGGGTATGGGCGTGGTGCAGGCCTGCGGCGATGCCGATCCCGATGGCGATCGCGTGCTCGAGCGGAAGCGAGCCGTCGGCGTGCTCGAGCAACCGTCGAACGTCGGCACCCCGCAGATACTCCATCGCGAAGAATGTTTCGCCGTCCTCTTCGCCGAGGTCGAAGACCGAGACCACGTTGGGGTGATCGAGCTGGGCCGCGAGCCGAGCCTCGTCCAGGAACATCTCCACGAAGCCGGGGTCGTCGGCCAGATGCGGGTGAATGCGCTTGAGCACCACCTGCTTGGCAAAGCCGTGGGATCCCCCCGCCTTGGCAAGGAGAAGCTCGGCCATCCCGCCCCGCGCGACAGTGCGCAGCACCTCGTACCTGCCGACTCTCTTCACCGTCGATCCCAGGGTACTACGAGGCGGCAGTGGTGGCCCGTGCACACGATCTCACCGTTGCACTTCACAACACCTCGGCGCTGCTCGTACGCACTTTCGCGTAGTCGGGGATCACGGGCGCTCGGCGCCGATTCCTGCACGCTATGAGCCTATGACGACGACTCGGATGACCCACTTTGCTTGCCTCGCCCTTGCCATTTCGCTCATCGGCGCATGCAAGGACGACAGCACGGATGCGGACTCGGAAGCGGACACCGAGGCCGACACCGAAGCAGGGTCTGACAGCACCGGCGACGGCTCCCCAGGCTCCTCCTCGACCGCGGCCGCGGACAGCTCCAGTGGGGATGAATCCAGTGGCGACGACGACGACGACGACGACGACGATGACGACGACGATGACGATGACGATGACGATGACGATGACCCGGTCGGGGTTTGCCTCGGCGTCGACTTCGTGGGCGACCTAGGCTTTTCATTTTCGCCCCAGGGCGGGCCTGCGCCGGCCGAGCCCATGTGCAGCACCGAGCCTGCACCGTGCGAGGGCGATCCGGTGGGAACGTGGGACATCGATGGAGTCTGTGGCTACGACCAGCTCCCCAATCCGCTCGCGGAAATCTGCAAGGACTCGACCTTCACCGTCGAGGTGGTCGAGCAGGAGGGCTCACTCGATCTCGCCGACGACAACACCGCGAGCTGGAACCTCACCACGACGACGCTCGCGACGATGACGTTCGACGCGATGGCGTGCTTCGGTGAGACCTGCGACACCCTCGAGGCCTCGTTCCAGGAGGACGATCCCGAGGCCTCCTGCACCGAGGAGGAGGGCATGTGCATCTGCAGCTTCCCCGGGGTCGATGCGGTCAAGACAGCCGGCGCGTGGGAGGTCGAGGGAGACCTCCTTGTGCTCGAGCTCGACGGCGACACCGAGGAGTACCAGCTGTGTGCCGAGGCGGACCGGCTACAGCTGTGGCAACCGCTGCCAGTCTTCGTGGACACCGAGGCCCTCTGCGACGTCGATGCCGACTGCGCCGCCGAGCTCGGTGACACGTACGAGCTCTACATCTGCGTTGAGCCGCAGGAGCGCTAGCCGCTTCCTGGTTCGTCTTCGATGTCGCTGACGAGCAGTCGGCGCATCGAGACGTCCAGGTCGCTCTGCACCACACGCATGATGCTGAGGAACTGGCTCTGCCCCACCTTGAGGCGATCCATCAGCGCCTCCTTGGTCTTGTTGAGCAGAGCCTTGCGCGCCTTTTCGATCCAGCGAAATGCCGTGGTGCGGTGCACGCTGTAGATCGCTCCGACCTGATCGATGTTGAGCCCGTGAATGACCTGGTGGCGCAGTAGGTTGCGCTCACGTGCGGTCAGGTTGGTGAAGGCGTCGCGCAGCGCCTCCTTGAACTCGGTCTTGTAGACCTTGCGAATGTAGTCGAGCTCGGGATCCTCGCTGGGCGCCGGCATGGCCCCCAACATCTCGGCCTCGACCGGGATCTCCTTGCCCGCATTCTTCGAGCGCACGATGTCGACGATCATCCGCACGGCCGTCACGCGAACCCACGCGCGAAGGTCACCGCGGCCGGCATAGTCGGCGATCTTGGGCGGCTTTTCATCGCGCGCAACGAAGAGCTTGTTGCGCAGGGCCTGACGGAACTCGTCCTTGGTGAGGTTGACGTTGCCCGACCGCGCAATGGCGAGGTCGATGTCGCGGCCATACTCCGAATCGAACGCGTTCAGAGCTCGGCTGTCCCCCAGCGCGCAGGCGCAGGCGAGGTAGAGGTCGCCGAGCTTGAGGCCGTCCAATGCCTCGGGCTCCGGCTTCTTGCCGACCACGCGTGCGAGGTGCTCCATGAACTGCTCCGGCGTCGGCGACAGCTGACTTGCGGTCGACCGCGCTTCGGCGAGCATTTGCTGGAGCCGATCCTCGAGGCCCGACACTGCGTCGAACGTCGGACGAGCGTCCTCGGGGAGCGCGCCCACGAACGCCTCCTGCAAGCTTGCGCTCGCCATCCACTGCGAGCGTAGCCGATCCTCGTGACACGCGCGCCGGTCACAGCGATCGGCCCTGCGGCCGCCCCGCATTCAAGCCCTGAAGATCATTGCGGAACATCGACCGGACGGCCGACCCGCAAACACCGCCGCAATCGGGTCGCCGACCGAGTGAATAACCAGGGCCCAAGGGTAGGTCCAAGGGCGACCATTTGACTTGTCCTGAGACTACATCCCTCTCCCTTTCCCAGAGCGAAACCACCCTGTCCGAAGGCCGCCTCGACGAGGAGCCGGCGGGCACGCCCCCTTCCCAGATCGGCCGCTACCTGCTGCTCGATCCCATCGGCGAAGGCGGCATGGGGATCGTGTACGCCGCCTGGGATCCTCGCCTCGACCGACGCGTCGCCCTCAAGGTGCTGCGACACGGGCCGAAGCTGCCGCTCAACGCTCAGCCTCGCCTTCTCCGTGAGGCCCAAGCCCTCGCCCGACTGTCCCACCCCAACGTCGTGGAGATCTTCGACGTCGGAGTGATCGACGATCAGGTCTTCCTCGCGATGGCGCTGGTCGACGGCGCTCCGCTCCACGTTTGGCAGCGGCAGCCGCGAAGGTGGACCGAGATCCTCGCAGCATACATTCAAGCGGGGCGTGGTCTCGCGGCGGCGCACCGAGAGCGCCTCGTTCATCGCGACTTCAAGCCGCACAACGTCCTCATCGACAACGAAGGACGCGTTCGGGTCCTCGACTTCGGGCTCGCCGTGGTCGAAGACGACGAGACGCTCGACACGCTCGATCCCGACACGCTCACCGCGGCATCGCGCCTGACGATGACCGGCGTCGTGATGGGAACGCCGGCGTACATGTCTCCCGAGCAGCTCACGGGTGACGCGATCGAACCGGCCTCCGATCAGTTCAGCTTTTGCGTCGCGCTGTACGAGGCCCTGTTCGGGCACCGGCCGTTCGCCGGTCGCTCGGTTCGGGAACTGTCGTACGCGACACACCGCGGCGACATCATCGCGCCGCGCTCTGACCACGACGTGCCCGGATGGGTCCGCTCGGCGATCGCTCGCGGCCTGTCGGCAGACCCCGACGATCGCTGGTCTTCGATGACCGCGCTGCTTCGCAACCTCGATCCGGAGGTTCGCCGTCGGCGCCGCTCGACGGTGCTCGGAGCCGGCCTCGCGCTGTCGGTCGCCGCCGGCGCCTTCGGCATGCACGCGCGCTCAGCCGCTCAGCCGCCGTGCCACGACGCGGGCGAGCCCATTGCGAACGCTTGGGACGACGATGCTCGTCGCACCATGAAGCGGCAGATGCTCGCGACCGATCTGCCCTACGCCAAGCAGACCTGGTCACGGGTGAGCGCCGCGCTGGACGAGTACTCTGCGCAGTGGACGAGCGCTCGGGCCGAGACCTGCGCCGGCATCGAGCAGGATGCAGGAGCCGCAGTCGACCTCCAGATCCAGTGTCTGGACGAACGCCTCACGACCTTCACCGCGGTTGTCGACGTGCTCGAGCGGGCCGATGCCGACACCGTGCGCAACGCGACGCGAGCCGTGTCGAAGCTTCCGGCCGTCGCCCGCTGTCTCGACGAGGAGGCACTCGTCGCCATCGTGCCTCCGCCGAGCGACCACGAGACGGCCCTCGAGGTCGACGCCGTTCGCGGTACGCTCGCTGCGATCCGGGCCCTCGAGCTCGCGGGGCACTACCCCGAGGCGCAGGAGCGCATCGACAATGCCGTGGCGGCCGCCGAGACGACCGGATACCGGCCGGTGCAAGCCGAGGCACTGCTGCTACAGGGTCAGCTCGAAGAACGACTCGGGCACTATGAACGCGCCGCGAAGCTGCTCACCGAGGCCGCCATGCTCGCCCGCGAAATCGGCCACGTCGAAACGGCGGCGACCGGCTTCATCCACTTGTCCAGCCTCACCGGCTACCTGCTTGCGCAGAAAGACGAGGGGCTGCGCTGGAGCCGTCACGCGCACGCGATGGTCGAGCGCGGACACCTCGACCGCACCGCCCACGTGCGCATGACCAATGCCAAGGCCGCGATCCTCTTTCGCGCAGGTGACTACGACGGCGCACGCACCTCGTGGGAGCGGGCCGTGCTCGACCTCGACAAACCGGTCGATCGCGGCGAGCAGCTCGAACTCGCCGGGACCCACAACAACCTCGGCAACACGCTCGCCCGACTGCGTAACCTCGAGGACGCCGAGCGCCACCTCGAGCGGGCCTATGCCCTGACCGCCGACGTCCGCGGCGACGAACACCCCGACAGCGCGATCATTCTCGCCAATCTTGCCAACGTCTACCTCGACCGCGGCAAGTTCGACATGGCGATCGAGAGCCACTCGCGTGCACTCGAAGTTCGGCGCGCCACCCTTCCCGAACAACATCCCCACGTCGCGACGTCGGAGATGAACTTGGGCGTGACCTACTCGAGCATGGGCGACCCGGCCAAGGCGCTGACGCACCTCGAGCGCGCGGTTGCGATCAAAGAAGCGGCAGTGGGCCCCGAGCATCCTGACGTGGCGCTCGCCCTCAACAATCTCGGCGAGACCCTTCGCGACCTGGGCCGCATCGAGGAGGCCATCGCATCCCACGAGCGTGCCCGCGACATCTGGGAGACGATCCAGGGTCAGGACCATCCTTTCGTCGCCTTCCCCCAGACCAACCTCGGGCTCGACCACCTCGAAGCGGGCAACATCGCAACGGCGGAGCGCCTCCTCGAGGAGGGCATCGCGCTATGCGAGGAGGGACGACAGCAGGACGCGGGGCTGCTCGCGCTGGCGCGCCTGGGCCTCGCCCGCGTCCTCGTTGCGCAGGGCCGCGACCTCGAGCGGGCGCGGTCCCTTGCCCAGTTCGCCGCGGACACGCTCGCGGGCACCCACAGCGCCCGTTTCGCCCGCGACGCCGAGGCGCTGGTTTTCAGCCTGGAAACGGACGTTCCGCACGCACCCTTTGCAAAATAAATCGGACGAGCTACGTCTAAGAGCCGTGGAACGCAAGGTACGGACCCTCCTGACCGCTGTTCTGCTGCTCTCGGCCACCGCGTGCGGCACCAAGAATCCCGGCGAGGAAAAAGTCGATCTGGCGGTGACGATCGCCAAGGAGATCGCAGAGTCACCCGCCAAGGCGGACGAAATCGTCAAGAAGCACGGGATGACCAACAAGGAGTACCAAAAGCTCGTCTTCGACATCACCGGCGACGAGGAGCTCAACGCTCTGTACCAGCGCAAGATGGGTCGCTGAGCGTGTACCCTCGAGCTGGTGCCATCTGCCTTCGACGCATTCGTCGACGCACTCGGTGAGGGCAACGAGCCCCCGCTGACGGCCGCGCAGCTCGACAGACTGGTCGAGGAGACCGCGGAACGCATCCCGGGCGTGACTGCGGACCCGGTGTCGTTCGCGTCTGCGCTCGGCTCGCTGGCGGCAGCAGGTGTTTCACCCACAGACGCCGACATCGAAGAGGTCTGGCTGGCCGTCGCATGCGCGGCGGGACAATCGGCCGCGACTGAGGAGCTCGAGCGGCGTTATCTGGGTCAGCTCGCCGTGCAGCTCAAGCACCTCCAACTCGACGACGCGACCCTCGCCGATGTCCTACAGACCACCCGGCGCCGCCTGCTCATCGGCAAGGACGGCGCGACCCCGCGCATCGTGGGGTACGCGGGCCGTGGACAGCTCGCCGCGCTGACCCGAGTCGTGGCGACACGCGCGGCTCTGGATGCCAAGCGATCGAGCAAGCGCAAGCGCGAGGTCGACCTCGGTGGCCTCACCCAGGTCCTGATGGCCTCCGCGACCCCCGAGATGCTCGCCGCAGCGGCCCACAAAGAGCAGCTGTTTCGGGAGGCCTTCGAGGCAGCCATCGCTGCCCTGCCGGCAGCCGATCGCACGATCATGCGGCTGTATGCGGTCGATGGTGTTGGCATCGACGGCGTCGCGGCTGCGATCGGTGTCCATCGCTCCACTGCGGCGCGTCGTCTCGCCAAGGTGCGAGAGTCGATTCACCAGGCCACGCGCGACGAGCTGCAGCGTCGCGGCGCAAACAAGACCGAGCTCGAGAGCATCCTGGCGGTCGTCGACGATGGCCTCGAGCTGACACTGTCGCGGATCTTGGCGGAGCCGTTCGACGCATGACCGACTCGTGTCCCGACGAGTCCGCGTTCGTAGGCATCGCCAAAGGAACGCTGCCCACCGACGAGCGCCTGACACTGCTCGATCACGTCGACGGCTGCGCCAGCTGCCACGAGCTGCTCGCCGGTGTGCTGCGTGAGCGCTCGCAGGGCGACGAGGAGACACTCGTCGGCGACCGTCCGCTTCGGGCCACCCGCCCCAAAGCCGGCACACGCATCGATCACTACGTCGTGTCTGATTTCCTCGGCGCCGGAGCGATGGGCGAGGTCTTGCGAGCGGCCGACACCGTGCTCGGTCGCGAAGCCGCAATCAAGCTGCTCGGTCGCATGCCGGGCCCCAAGTGGGGAGACCGCCTGGTTCGCGAAGCGCAGGCGATGGCTCGGCTGTCGCATCCCAACGTCGTCACCGTATACGGCGTGGGTGAGTGGGACGCGGGCGCCGGCGAGACCATCTTCTACGTCGCCATGGAGCTCGTAGAGGGCACCACCCTCACGGAGTGGAGCCGGCAGGACCATCCTTGGATCGAGGTCCTGAGCATGTGGGTGGCAGCCGGCGAAGGGCTGGCCGCAGCCCACGAACGCGGCATCGTGCACCGCGACTTCAAGCCTGACAACGTGCTGGTCGGCAATGACGGCCGGCCGCGGGTGGGAGACTTCGGACTCGCCGCGGCGATGGACGAAGAGCTCGAAGACGTCGCCACCGACAGCGACGATGCGCTCTCGCTCGACCTGACGCGCACCGGCGAGGTCATCGGGACGCCGCGGTTCATGGCGCCGGAGCAGCTCCGCGGTGCGCCGCTCGATCATCGCGCCGATCAGTTCGCGTTCGCGGTCTCGTTGTATCGGGCCCTGTACGGCAAGTATCCGTACGAGGGTCGTTCGATCACCGAGATCGTCCGTGCCTATAAGGAGCCTCCGTCGCCGCCGCCGAGTGGTCACGACGTGCCGTCGGCCGTTTGGACGGCCCTGCGCCGCGCGCTCCAGGTCAGCCGCAAGGAGCGGTTCCCGGACATGAACGCGCTGCTGTCGGACCTTCGCAACGTGCTCGGGCGTCGTCGAAGGACACGCGCCGTCGCGGCGAGCCTCACGGTCGGCGTGCTCGGCCTGGGTGGCGGCATCGTGGCGACCGAGCTCACCCAGGAACGCCCTTGCGACCGCGTCGGCGAAGGGATCAACCAGGTCTGGAACGACCAGGTCCGCTCTGACCTCGGGACCGCGCTCAGCGACGACGTAGAGACCTTCGGCCTCATCACCCGACGGCTGGACCGCTTCGCAGCGTCGTGGCAGCAGGCCGCGGGCGAGCTGTGCCGAGCGACGCACGTGCAGAGAATCCAGTCCGAAGAGGCCCTGCAGGTGCGGATGGGCTGCCTCGACCGGCAACGCGGCCGAATCGCCGCAACCCTCGACGTGCTCTTGGATCGTCCCCAGCCGATGGTGGTTCAGCGCGCGATCCCTACGCTCGAAAAGCTCGAGACGCCGTCCGTGTGCCGCAACCTCACTTCCTTCGTCGATCCGGAGCCGGCCGACTCACCGTTCCACAAGGAGCTCAACGAGCTGTTCGCGCTGGAACAGCTGGGCCTCGCCGCCGATGCGCGCCCGTTGGGAGAAAGCCTGCTCGAGCGGATCGAGGCGCCCGAGACTCGGGCCGTCGTGTTTCTGACGATGGGGAACGTCTACGAGCAGCTGGGGGAGGCCAAGCTGTCCCGGGAGGCACTGCAGGAAGCAGCCCGTCACGGCTCGACCGGCGAGAACGACAGCTTCGTTGCGCTGGCGTGGATTCAGCGGACCTGGCAATCAATCGAAGAGCAGAAGTACCGAGAGGCCAAGGTGCAGCTCGAGGCCGCCGTCGTGGCCGCTCAGCGCGGAGAGGCCAATCGCGGGTTGGACTATCAGATCACGCGCGCGAGAGCCAAGCTCTACCTGGTCGACGGTGAGACGGAGCTCGCGCTGGCCGAGGTCGAGAAGTCGCTCGCCGCGGCGGACGAAGAGCGATCCTCACTGGCGAGAGCGACTTCCCTGGCGCTGCGGGCGGAGATCCTCGTTGCGATGACCCGCTACGACGAAGCGGTGGCAGACGCCGAAGAGCAGCTCGATCTCTACGTCGCCGAGCTCGGCACACGACATCCGAGCACGTTGCTCGCAAGGTACAACGTCGCGTCGATCCTGCTGTCGACCAATCAGTTGGACGCAGCGCAAGAGCAGCTGCAGACGACTCTCGTCGGCTACGAATCGGTGGTCGGCAAAGCACACCTCAACTACGTGAACGCGCTTGCGGGCTTGGTGGTCATCGATGGATTTCGCGGCGCCCACGAGTCCACGATCGAGCGCGGCAAAGAGGTGCTCGAGCTGTTGCAAGTGATCGATCAGCCCAATGCCGAGAACGGCATCTACGTCCGGAACGCGATGGCGCAAGCCTACGGCGCGCTCGGGCAGCACGACGCGGCGGAAGAGACGATCTCCGAGGCGATCGCGATCCAGCAGCGCCTGTTGGGCACCGAGCACCCCGCGCTGACGGTGGCGTTGATCGGTCGTGGCGAGACTCGACGGGCGGGCGGGGCCCACGAACGTGCGCTGGAGGACTTCGAGCACGCACTGAAGCTGTCGGCAGAAAACTCCATGGATGCGGCGTACGCCAAGACGGGGATCGGGCACTGCAAGCTGGCGCTCGGGGAGCGGGCCGAGGGCGAGCGCATCCTTCGGGAGGCGCTGACGCTGCACCGGAAGGTCCGAAGCAACCCCAAGGACATCGAGGCCCTCGAGAAGGTCATCGCCGACCTCGACGAAGGCTGACTCAGTCCGGCTCGACGGAGTTGTCGTACATGACGACGCGATCCCGTCCGTAGCGTTTCGCGGCGATGAGGGCTGCGTCCGCCGCCCGGACGAGCACCTCCGGGTCGCTCCCCGTGACGTCGCCGGTGTCGGCGATGCCGAGGCTGACCGAGACCGATTGCATCGAAGGGATACCTTCGAATCGATGCGCGCGAACCTGATTGCATATGCGATCCGCGGCGATCCTTGCGGCATCTCGGCCGGTCTGCGGCAAGAGAATCGCGAACTCGTCGCCACCATAGCGCGCGAGATGGTCGACCTCGCGCAGCGTGTCGCCGAGCAACTTCGACAGCGCCCGCAGGACCTTGTCGCCGGCATCGTGACCGTGCGTGTCGTTGATCTGCTTGAAACCGTCCACGTCGATCATCAAGCACGACAGCTGCGTCTTGTAGCGCCGTGAGAGCTTGAACTCGTGGGCGAGCACTTCGTCGAAGCGCCGCCGATTGTTGAGACCGGTCAGTCCATCCGTGACGGCGAGGACCTCGACCGAGCGCAGCATCGACTCGAGCTCCGTATTGCGACGCACCAGCTCCTCGCGCTTGGTCTTGGCCCGCAGCGCGGCGAAGATGCGTGCGTCCAGCTCGGCGTCGTCGAACGGCTTGGGCAGATAGTCGTCGGCGCCGATGTGCAGACCTTCGACGCGATCGGAGACCTCGCCCCGTACGGTGAGCATGATGACCGGGATGTCGCGCGTCTCCTCGTGCAGCTTGAGCCACCGGCACACGGCGAAGCCGTCCATGTCGCTCATCACGACGTCGAGAAGAACCAAGTCCGGCGGAGACAAACGGGCCTGCTTGAGCCCTTCGGGACCAGAGCTGACCCAGTCGACCTGGTAGCCAAAGCCCTGGAGCGAATCACGCAGGCGCTCGCCCTGCGTCGCGCTGTCTTCGATGACGAGGATCTTCGCCTTCATGCGACCCCGAGCAGTCGACGATAACACGTGCCACGTCGGGATCGATCCGTCGTATACCCGAGCAGTATCGTGCGCCGCCTGTTTCTGCCGCTGTCGTTGTTCGTCGCCTCGATCGGGTGCAAACCAGGGGGCGCGAGTGCCGAGCCCGTTGCCAACGCCACTAACCAGAGCCATGGCGCGGTTGAAGGCACCGCCGCGTCGGCGTCCAACGCTGGGACGGTAGAGGCACCCAGGCCCCAATGGGAGCAGGTCGGGGACGCCCAACTGCTCGTGCTCGACATCGGACAGGAGCCGAGAAGACAGCTGCGCTTACAGCCCGAACCCGGCTCGACGGAGGTCATCAAGCTTCAGATGGAGGTGGCGATGCGCCAGGGACTCGTGGGCGACGAATCGCCCATGGTCCGCATCCCGTCGACCTCTACCGAGATCGCGATCACGGTGGAGTCCGTCGAAGGCGGGTTGATCACCTGCGAGACGGTCGCGAGCGAGCATCACGTGGAAGACGACGGCCGGTTTCCACCGGCTGTGATCGAGCGAATGCGCAGGGAACTGGCGGGACTCGACGGAATGCGCGGACGCTACGTGATGACCGATCGCGGGGTTCCCGAGCAGGTCGAGCTCGACATCCCGAGTACGGCCTCTGCAAGCATGCGAGCGATGATGAAGCAGACCACCGACGCGATCCGCCGGCTCTCGTTTCCGCTACCCGATGAAGCACTCGGGCCAGGTGCTCGCTGGTCGGTCAAGGACGAGGTGGAGTCCGGCGGCCTTCACCTCGAACAGACCGCAACGTACAGGCTCAGCAGCTGCGATGGCGACAAGTGCAGCATCGAGGTCGAGGTTTCGCAGCGCCTCGTGGACCCGGACTTCTCACCGCCAGGCATGCCCACCAGCATCAGCGCCAAGGTGAGCGAATTCAACAGCAGTGGCGACGGGCGCTACGAACACGACTTCAGGCACGTTTCGCCGCTCGCGACGTCTGTCGGCGTCTCCTTGCGGTCGATTTTCGACATCGAGGCCGACGGCGTGACGGTGCAGATGCGGATGGACATGGACCTCCAGACGGACTTCGCCCTCGTGCGCTGAGGGCGATCGCGCTGTTCGGGTTCGCGCATCCGGCGACCCCCTGGAAATGCTCCACAACCGCGTTTTTCCCCAGGTTTGTATCCGAGAACGGTGCGGCGCGTCGTACCATGTAGGCGGGTTTGGCAGACGGCGGAACGCAGCACCCGGATGGGGAAGAGGAGACCATCGTCGAGGGACGCGAGCCCTCGTACTCGGATGAGATCGCCCTGCCGGCGCCGCACCGGATCGGACGCTTCACCGTGCTCGAGGAGATCGGGCGCGGTGGCATGGGCATCGTTTACAGCGCATACGACCCCACACTCGACCGCCGCGTCGCCGTGAAAGTCCTGCGGGCGGACGCCGCCGAGGGAACGGGAACCGCCGGACGAGCGCGACTGCTTCGCGAGGCGCAGGCCACCGCTCGGCTCTCGCACCCCAACGTGATCACCGTTTACGAGGTCGGAACGCTGGGCGACGACGTCTTCGTTGCCACCGAATACATCGAAGGCGAGACGCTGCGCCGCTGGATCGGAACCGGCGACGACCGCAAAGAGTGGCCCGAGATCCTCCGGGCATACATCCAGGCCGGACGAGGGCTCGCCGCGGCGCACGAGGCCGGCCTCGTGCACCGCGACTTCAAACCCGAGAACGTGCTCGTCGACGAAAACGGACGCGCGCGGGTGCTCGACTTCGGGCTCGCGCGAGCGGTGGGTGACGCCGCCGGGATCTCCGGGGTGGTCGACGTCGACGACGACGAGTCCCCCACCGAATCGCGACGGCGCAGCAGCGCCAACCTCGAGGTCCCGATCACGTGGGACGGCGCGGTCATGGGCACGCCGAGCTACATGGCGCCGGAGCAGCACTCGGGCGGGCGTGTCGACGCGCGCAGCGACCAGTTCGCGTTTTGCATTGCGCTGTACGAGGCCCTGCACGGGGAGCGGCCATTTCAAGGCCCAGACGTGCTGTCGCTGCGCACCAATATCGTGTCCGGCGAGCGTGCCGAGGTCCCGGCGCGGTACCCCGTTCCGGCGTGGCTCGATGCCGTGCTCGACCGCGGACTTCGGATCAAACCCGTCGACCGCTTCGAGTCGATGGAAGATCTCCTCGGCGAGCTGTCGCGCGACCGTAGTCGCCGGCGGCGTCGAGTACAGCTGGGCCTGGGACTCGCGTTCGCGGGCTTCGGTGGTGCGCTCGCCTACGGCACGCTCTTTGGTCGAGTGACCGGAGGCGCCGGCGACCCGTGCGCCGACCAGAGCGACAAGCTCGACGCGGTATGGGGCGATGTGAAGTCCGAGGAGGTGCGCGCCGCATTCGAGGGCACCGGCCTCGCACACGCCCGAGAAACCTTCGACGCAATCAAGCCGGTGCTCGACGACTACACCCAGCACTGGGACGACACTCGACGTCAGGTCTGCGAGGCGGCGAGCGAAAGCGAGGAGCTCTTCGACGTGCGGCAGGCGTGCCTCAATCGCCGGCTGAGCGAGCTTCGAGCGGCCACTGCGGTGCTCGGGCGCGCCGATGATGCGGTGGTGCAGTCCGCCGCGCACGTCATCGAGCAGCTGCGCGATCCCAGCACCTGCGCGACGATGGACACGCTGCAGATCGAGATGCCGCTCCCCAAGGACGAGGCGGATGCGACGCAGGTCATGGAGCTTCGGCATGCGCTGGACGAGGTCAAGGCGCTGGTCGACACCGGCAATCAAGACGAGGCCCTGACCAAAGCGGCGGACGTGGTGTCGGCGGCGCGCGAGCTCGACTACCAGCCGCTCGTCGCGGAGAGCCTGCTGCAGCTCGGGCTCGTGCACGCCAAGTCTGGGCGCTACGGGGACGCGGCAGTCGCTTTCGAATCCGCGATGTGGGCCGCCGAGGTCAGCCGTCACGACACGGCGGCGGTCGACATCTGGAATGCATGGATCCGAACCGTCGGTTATCAGCTGCACGATCACGAGGCGGCAGAGGAAATGATTCCTCGCCAAGATGCCGCGCTGCACAGACTCGGCGACGACGACCGGCGCTGGGCGTCGGGCTTCAAGGCACGGGCCGCCGTGTCCTTCGACCGCGGCGAGTTCGACGGCGCGGTCGAAAACCTCGAGCGGGCCCGCGAGCTGCTGGACTCGGACGCGATCAATGAGCCCGCACGGCTGGCGAGCGTGCTGCAAAACCTCGGCACGGCGCTGTATCGGGCAGGTCGACTCGAAGAGTCGGAGGCGACTTTGCGTCGCGCGGTCGAGCTTCTCGAAGCCGTTCCCGGCCCGCGCCACCCTGCCCTCTCGGCCGTGCATCAGAGCCTGGGCGGCCTCGCCCGCATGCGGGATGATCCGCTGCGAGCCGTTGTCCACTACCGACTCGCGCTCGAGATTTTCACCGAGACGCATCTTCCGTCGCACCCAGGCACCACGACGTGCCACCGCAATCTGGGTGATGCACTCGCGATCTCGGACCGACTCGAAGACGCGGTCACGCACTATCGACTGGCGCTCGCCAACGAGATTGCCCGCACCGGCGCCCCGGAGCCGCCGCACTTCACATCCTTCGTGCTGGGCCGCGCACTGCTGGACCTTGGACGGCCCGCGGAAGCGCTTGCCCACCTCGAGGTGCGGCTGTCGTTCGCGGAGGACAACGTGCAAGCAGCCGCCCAGGTTGCCGACGCAAGATTTGCCGTCGCTCGTGCGCTCACCTCCGCCGAGCCCGACAACCCCACGCGCAGGAGCCGAGCGATCGACCTCGCTCGACACGCGCGCCGGGATTACGCCGCCGACGAGCAAGCCCGGGACGTCGCCCTAGTCGACGCCTGGCTCGAGCGCGTAGAGTCGGACGACGAGTCGCAGTGAAACTGGAAGACCTGGGTTGGACCGAAGACCGTGACGCGGAGCTGACGGAGCATCGGCAACGCTGGCCAGACGCGCTGGTGGGGCGGGTGGCCCGTTGCGAGAGCAACGCAGTGCAGCTGTGGACCGAGGACGGCGTCGTGGGGGCCGTGCTCCCGTCGCGCCTGCGTGGGCCCGGAGATCGGCCGGCCGTTGGCGACTGGGTCGTTGCCACCGTGGAGGCCGGCCAGGCTCGAGTCGTGGCGATCTTGTCCCGCCGTACGTCTTTCGTGCGGCGAGCCGCCGGACGCAGAGTGAGTCGGCAGCTCGTCGCCGCCAACGTGGATGTGGTGTTCGTCGTCGTGGGGCTCGATGGCGACTTCAGCCCTCGTCGGATCGAGCGCTACATGACGGCGGTCTACGACAGCGGCTCGACGCCCGTCCTCGTGCTGACCAAGGCCGGGCTGTGCGAAGCACCTGAGCGCTACGTCGAGGAAGCACAGGGCCTCGCGCCGGGAGCCGAAGTGCTCGCGGTGGACGTGTTCGAGGGGATCGGCGTCGAGGGGGTCGACGCACGCCTGGCCCCCGGAACGACCGTCGCGCTGGTCGGCTCGTCGGGTGTGGGCAAGTCGACGCTGGTCAATCACTGGCTGGGTGGAGACCAGCAGCGCGTCAACGAGGTCCGCGCACGGGACCATCGTGGGCAGCACACGACGACGGCGCGCGAGCTGTTCGAGCTGCCGAGCGGCGCGCTGGTGATCGACACGCCCGGCATGCGAGAGCTTGCGCTGTGGGCCGACGAAGAGGCGCTTGACGACGCCTTCGCCGATGTCGAAGCGGTCGCGGCCCAGTGTCGTTTCCGAGACTGCCAACACCAGCGCGAGCCCGGATGTGCGGTGCGCCGAGCGGTGCAGGACGGCGAGCTCGACGAGGCTCGCGTGCGCTCCTTTCTTGGACTGCGCGAGGAGATCGCCCGCACCGCCGCCGCAGCCACGGTTCACGAACGCCGTCAGCGGGACAAGAAGCTGGGCAAGCACTACCGCGCGGTCCTGCGCCAACGCCGGCGCGAACGCGGCGAGTGAATCTGGGGCGAGGTCGCGCGTCCGATCCACAATGATGCGCGCTGCTCTGCTGACCCTGCTCTCGGTCGTGGGTTGCGCGGGCCATCAGCCAGCGGAGCCCGAGCCGATCGACGTCGTGGAACCCGAGCCGCTCGTTGCCGCGGTCGTGGTCCCGGACGTCGATGAAGAACCGGCGGAGCCTCCTCCCGCGCCACTCGCGGAGGGGGAGCGTCGCGTCGAGGTCGAGATCGTCGGTGAGGGTCCCATCGGCTGCGGCAACTGCACGAACCGGCCCTACGAGCTTGCCCCGTTGGATGGCTCGGAGCGGTATTGGGCGTATTACGAATACTGCGAGGGCGACCCGCCACTGCCGCCGAGCCCGATTCCGCCCGATGCGCTGGAAGTGGGCAAGCGCTACCAGCTCACCCTGCGCCAGGCTGGCGCAGACGTCGGCACACTGCGGGTGATCGCGGCTCAGAGCCTGCCGTAGCGCATCTCGAGAATCCCGAAACTAGGGCCCACTCCGCGCACACCAAGGGTAGTGCTGCGCAGAGGGATCATCGGGACTGCGCTCCTTGCGGCGCTGATGGGCTGCACCGCGAAGGCGGAGGACGAGGACAAGGACGCCAAGGCCGAGGTAGAGGAGGTGGAGCCAGAGGCTGCGCCCGAACCGCTGCCGGAGAACTTCGAGACCCAAGTCGTGGAATACCTGGGCCAGTACGGGCGCAACTGGCCGTCGTTCGGGTTTCATGGCGTGGTGCTTGTGGCGCGCGGCGACGACGTGGCGATGCACCGTGCGTTCGGGTCCGCGGACCTCTCGAACGAGCTCGCCAACGAAACGTCGACGCGCTTTCGCATCGGCACGCTCTCGGCTCAGCTCGTCGCGGCCGCGGTGATGATCTTGTCCGAGCGCGGGAAGCTCTCGCTCACCGACCCCGTGTCGCGCTTCGTCCCGCACTACCCCAAGGGCGACCAGATCACCGTCGAGCATCTGCTCACCCACAGCAGCGGTATCCCAAACTTCACCGACTCGCAGTGGTTCGAGCACAACAAGGCAACCCCCAAGTCGGTCGGCGATCTGGTGGCGGCATTTCAAAATGCGCCGCTCGAGCACGAGCCAGGGGCTGAGATCACGCCGAGCAACTCGAACTACGTGCTCGCCGCGGCGATCGTGGAGAAAGCCGCCGGCACCGGATTCGAGCCGTTCATTCAAAAGGAGATCCTCGACAAACTCGAGATGAGCGAGACTGAGTTCGGCACCACCGAGTCTCCGCAGGCAGTGGGTCTGCAGTTCAACGAAAAGGAACACCTCGATCCGGTGTACGGGGTGCATCCCGCGGCGTTCGGACCTGCGGGTGGCTACATCAGCACGGTCGGCGATCTACTCGCGCTCAACCGCGGCTTGGCGCAGGGCAAGCTGATGTCCGAGACCGCTCGTGACCAGATGATGGGCTTGCTCGAGTCCGACGTCGGCTACGGCTGGGTCACGCATCAGCAATGGGGCCGGCGCATGTCGGGTTGGCCCGGACTGATCGACGGCATCAACAGCTCGGTGATGAACTCGGTCGACGACGAGACGGTGGTGGTCGTGTTCGCCAACACCGAGGTGGTCTCGGCGGGCCAGATCGCTCAGGACATCATGGGCATGGCCTACGGCGCGGAAGCACCGACCTACGAGGAACACCGCGAGGTGCCGGTGCCGCTCGTCGAGCAGGCCAGCGCTGCGGGCCACTACGTCATCACCCGCAAGACCGAGAAGCTCATCGAGGCCGTCGATCCCGAACGCCTCGACAACCTCGCCGAGATCGACGTCGTCGTGCTCGAAGGCTCGTACTTGGCGCTGGACGTCCCCGTGCACGGCCGCAAGCGCATGCACCCCCTCGGCAAGGGCCGCTTCTTCTTCAAGGACCTGCCGCGCACGACGGCCCGGTTCACCCGCAAGTCGGACGGCAAGGGGCGGCTGGTCCTCGAGCAGCCCGGTGGGGCGGAGCTCGTGTTCCTGCGCAAGGGGCCGCCGGCTCCATTGCCAGCAGCCGTCGCTTCTCGCTGACAGCGCCCTGTCGGTCACTGGCAAGCGATGGCTTCCTCCAAGCAGGGGCTGTTCGCCGGCAGGTTGTCGGGATCGCTCATGTGGGAGATGAGGCAGTTGACGCAGGCCACCTCGGGATCCGGCTCGGGACCCGGGCCGCCGGTACTCGAGCCGCCGAAGCCGCCCTCGTCTCCGGTACCGCCTTCGACCCCCTCGCAGAACTCGCTCGCATAACAGTCGGCGGCAGCACAGTCGATGAGCTGGAGAGTCGTGGCCATCTCACTCACCGTGTCGGCCTCGCAGTCGAGCAAGCAGCTGAATACGAGATCGACGGCAGTGTCATTGCCCATGCTCTGATTGAACACGCACGCCGCGGTGCACGCGAGGGTGTCCCGGCAGGTGATGTCGCCTTCCGGCGCATCGTCGGCCTGGCCCGAGTCTTCGTCGACCGCGTCGGATGTCGTCGTCGATGGCAGCCCCACGCCGGTCTCGGATGCCCCGAGCGGCTCAGCCGTGGCGCTGCTCGTCCCGGAGCCCATCGCGCCGGACGTCGCAGCGTCCTCGGCGGGCTCCCCCAGGTCTCGGTCGAAGTGGCAGCCTGCGCCGATCAGCACAAGCAAGGCATACAGGGCTCGGTAAGTCACATTCACGCTCATGTCCGGCTCACGGCGTTTCCATGTCGGGACACGCCGCGCGCACGCGACGAGACAGAGGCGAGTCCGGGTGGGCTTGTTCGAAGCTGGCGATCTCTCGGCGCGCCGCATCCAGACGACCGAGTGCACAGAGTGCCTCGACTCGAAGCGCCGCTCGAACGTCCGCGAGGGGTCCGTCCGGATGCAGGCGTGCGTGGTCGTCCACGATCGTGAGCGCACGGCCAGCCCTGCCCTCGCGCAGCGCGAACGTTGCGTCCTCGAGTCGAACCGGTGGCCTCGCGACGGGCTCGGGTTCGGGCTGCGACCGTCGGCGCGTCACCGAAGAACGTCGGGGCGGCGCCAACGGGGGCGACGCGGGCGCGACCTCGACCGGTTCGATTCGCGCCGGCAGAGGCGGTGGCAGAGGCCTTTGCACGGGTGGCGTCTTCCCTCGCACAGGCTCGATCGTCGCCGTCGAGCTCGCCACGAGCGTGGGAGGGCGCTCAGGTTCCAGCGCACGAGCAGCACCGTGCACCCCGAGCAACGTGACCGAGGCAAGGCCGATCGACATCGCGGTCGAAAGCACCAGCGATCCCTTCGTCGCGCCGGCGGGGAGTAACTTCGTCGTCAGCGCGAGCCATGCCGAGTGCGGCGGTGTGGCACGTTCGCGGCGCCGAGCCGCCAACGCCTCCGCCGGGTTGTCACAGAACGCCTCGAAGCGCCGGCGAAGCGTGCGGATGCGGCTGTACGTGGTCGCGAGATTGTGTCCGAGGGCCTGGGCGACTTCCGGCCCGGTGAACCCCTCGATCTCCGACAGCGCGAACACTTCGCGTTCGACCGAACGCAGCGTCGCGAGGAACCCACGCATGGCCGACACTGCAATCGCTCGCTCGGGATCGGCAAAGACCGGCGCACTCGGTCCAACCACTGTGAGGGCTCGACGCTTGCGCCCACGGCGATGCTCCGCTCGACGGGTGTTGCTCGCGACCCGTCGCGCGATCGCATACAGCCAAGCCGGCATCGATCCACCGACATAGGTCGTTCGGCGTCGGTACGCGGTGACGAACGTCTCCTGGATCGCGTCCTCGATCGCGGCCTCGGGCACGCCCCGCCGGCGTAGGGTCTCGTGGACGAGCGGGTAGTTGTCCTCGTACCACCGCTGGGGGTCAGCGAACGGGTCATGGAGGTCCACACACGAGTCGATGTCCACGAGTCCTCGAATCTATGGCAAGGCGATCTGAAAACCGACGGCACCGCGGACCGAGATGGGCTCTGGCGCAAATACCAGCGAGCCGGCGGAAAACGCCCGCGTATCGACCAACGGCGCAGCCGCGCCCACTTCGAGCGAGACACCGAAGCGCCCGAACGAGCGCACCGCACCGGCCGTCACGAGAGGCGCGAGCCACGGGCCGAACACGGGGCCCGAACGTCGAAAGCCGAGCCGATCGATGCGCACGACTCCCGCCTCGACGGCGCCACACAGCGGGAAACTCCACTGGCCGGCCCGCGGCAAGCCGCAGAGCGTAGGAGCCACCGAGCCCAGCTGCACACCGGCACGCGCTGCAGCAGCTCCCTCGGCGATGCGTACGCCGATCCACCGACCGGTGATGTGCACACCGATTCGTCGCCAGTCGAGCCCAAACGTTACCCCGACTGTGCCCCCGACGCTGGGCAACGCCCCCCACTCTGAGCCAACGTCCGCTCGCGCAACAATGGTCGGACGCGCGATTCGAGGGCGGGGAGCACCATCGGCCGGAGGCTGAGTGCGAGCCTCGGCGGGGACCGCGACGGGATCGATCGACTCACTCGGCGCGTCGTCGCCTTCTCGAACGGGCGGCGGAGGTTCCGGGACAGACTCGACGTCTGCACCAGCGAGAGATGGCGTCAGCGCAACGGCGACCACGAGTGCGGCGGCATCTCCTGCTTCGATGCACGACCCGAAATCGACCACGCGGGTGTTCGACTGGCCAGCGAAGCTCGTGCGCAACGAAAGCCGGTACCCGCCGACCGTTCGATCGACGCGGCCGCTGACTTCCATCTCCCCCTCGCCTTGTGGATCGAGACGCCACGCTTCGATCCGACGACGGATCGCTGCCTCGTCCGGACACTCGGAAGGGGCCTCCCAAGTCAGGGAGTAGTCGCGCGGGATTGGCGGACTTCCCTCGGGCCCCAAACCCAGCGCAACGAGCAAACCAATCAATATCAAGAGTTCACGTTAGCAGGTCGGCGCTATGCTGCACGTCCCCCATGGCCCCCAAAGAGCTCGACCCCGAGGAGTTCGTCCCGCTGACGACGTGCCGCGACGACGCCGAGGTCATCGGCGTGCGGTCGCTGCTGGAGTCAGAAGGCATTCGTGTCTTCGTCCAGGGCGAGCACCACCGCGCGGTGACGGGCCAGATGTTCGGCGCGATGGTCGAGCTCCGAGTTCACGTCCCGCGCAAGGACCTCGACGAAGCGCGCGAGCTGCTCGAGGAGATCGAGTACGCCGAGCACCTGCCGCCCGAAAAGACCGACGCGGACCCCAAAGACCGTTCGCTCCAGCGCTTCCTCGAGGAGCACGATGAGGAGTCGGCGCCGCTCGTCGAACCCGACCTCCCCAAGAACCTCAGCCCGAGACGCCCATGGGTCGCGGTGGTCATCGCGCTGTTCATTCCGCTGGGCCTTGCACACCTCTACGCCCGCCGCCCTGGTCGGGCCCTGATCCTGTTCGTCCTGCTCGTGACGACCTTCGCCATGAAGTTCACGTTCGCGAACGTATGGGTCGTGCGTCTCGTGCTCATGGGGCTGGACGCATTCGGGGCCGTGCACGCGATCAAGCAAGACCGCAAGAAGGGCTACTTCGCCCAGCTCGAGCGAGCCCGGCCCGACCTCAAGGCACAATGAGATCTTGCCGAGTCTACGGCACGATATCACCCGTCGTCGGTTCCTCGACTTCCCAGCGGACCGCCAAACGACATCGCGCTACTCTGAGGTGACCCATGATGAGGGGCCAGCGCATGCCTCGGCAACGCGTAGACCGCCCGGTCGCGCCGGAAGTCGCGGCGGCGATCGATCGCAAGGCGCGAGTCGAACGGACGCAGCTGGACCCGAGCTCGTGGGTCGACGTCTGGCATCGAGTGGTCGTCGAACCCGACCGACTCTACGAGGCGTTGGTACGCGCAGCGGACTGGCGACAGGGCCGGACTCGCGTCGAAGGGCGCTGGGTCGACTCGCCGCGCTTGATCGGCACGATCGTCGAGACCGAATCCTTCCCCGCCCAGGTGCTTCGCCGCGCCGGCCTGGTCCTCGAGGCTCGGTACCGGGCGCAGTTCGGCGGCTTCGGCCTGCTGCAGTACCGCAACGGCAGCGACAGCATCGGCCTGCACCGCGACCGCGAGCTCCGCTTCCTGGACGACACGATCTCGGTGGGGCTGTCGCTCGGCGCGGTGCGCCCGTTCGTCCTTCGTCCCCGATTCGGCGGCAGCGAGCACCACTTCATGCTCGAATCGGGCGACGCCTACGTCATGGGCGGCCGCTGCCAGGCAGATTGGATGCACGGCGTGCCCAAGGTCGAGGCCGCCAAGCCCAAGGTCTCCGTGATTTGGCGCTGGACCTCCAAGCGAGGGCGCCCCGACTCCGAGCCCCACAACCGGCCAGATCGCTAGCTCCGTAATGCTGCTAAACTCCGGGGCCCATGGCTGCCAAGAACCCGCTCGTCGCCAAGATGCCGGCTTCCGCTCAAGCCACCTTCGCGCGGTTGCTCGACAGTGGTGAAGACCGGGATCCCGAGGTGCTTCGCATGGCACTGGACCGTTACCTCGACGTGATCGAGGAGACGGCCCAGACCCGCAAGCACATCGACCTCGACCTCGCCAAGAAGATCGGAACCTCGTGCCGCGGTCTGCTCGACTACCTCAAGGAGGCAGACGAGGAGCAGCACGCCGCCATCTTCGCCGCGGTCGAGTACTTCATCCTTCCGGCCGATGGCGACGACGACCTCGCCGAAGCGGATGGCCTGGACGACGACGCCGCCGTCGTGTCTCAAGTTGCCTACTCGGTGGGTCGCGAACAGTTCATGATCACGATCCCCGAGCGCGGCTGACCGCATGACGGACGATCGGGCGCGCTGGAACGCGAAGTATCGCGCCACAGACCACGTGCCCGCGCAGCCGTCGGCGGTCCTGGTCGAGCTGGCCGAGCACCTGCCGTCGACTGGGCGCGCCCTGGACCTTGCGGGCGGGGCCGGTGCCGAGTCGGTATGGCTGGCACAGCGCGGGCTGGACGTGACGCTCGCCGACGTGTCGGATGCCGCGCTCGAGCTCGCCCGCACCCGGGCTGAATCGCGCGGGGTCGCGCTCGAAACGCTCCGTCTGGACCTACCGGCGGACGGGCCGCCGCCGGGCCCATGGGACCTCGTGGTGTGCCTCAATTACTTCGAGCCCGCGGTCTGGCCCGCGCTGCAGCTCGCGCCGGGGTGCACCGTGGTGTGGATCCACCCCACCGTCACGAATCTCCAGCGCCACGCCAAGCCGAGTCGCCGTTTCCTGCTACAGCCCGGTCAGGCGGCAGGAATCGTGGATGCGCGGCCAGACCTCCACATCACCCTCCAGCGAGAAGCGTGGATTGGCGACCGCCACTTATCGGTGATTGTAGGACGTGGAGTGGGCGAAGCCCCGAAGCCGCCGGTCGACGTGGCAAAGTGAAGTCGCCGCGTCCGCATGGACTGTCCGGAAGAGAACGTCATTGTCGACTTCGTTCGGGGTGAGCTCCCGAAGCCGGAGCGTCAGGCGCTCGAGGGCCACATCGACGAGTGCGGCGCCTGTGCGCAGCTCGTCGCCGAGATGGCACGCATCTTTGCCGACGACGACGAAGAGCCGGTCGGCTCTCGTCCCCCCACCGCGCCACTTCCTGGGGAAGCGATCGCGACCGATGGCGCGTTCTCCCCGACGATCGCGAGCATTCACGGCACCGGGACCAAGACCCCGGAGCCGCTGCTGCCGCAGGGTTCGAAGCTCGGTCGCTACGTCGTCATCGATCGCGTCGGAGCGGGCGGCATGGGGGTCGTCTACGCCGCCTACGACCCCGAGCTCGATCGCAAGGTCGCGCTCAAGGTCCTGCGCTTCATCGGCGGTAAGCAAAAAGCTCGCGACGATCAGAAGGCTCGGCTCGTGCGCGAAGCCCAGGCGATGGCCAAGCTCTCGCATCCAAACGTCATCACCGTGCATGACGTCGGAACGTTCGACGAGCAGGTCTTCCTCGCCATGGAGTTCATCGACGGCGGCACGCTCTCGGATTGGCTCGACAAGCCACGTACCTGGAGAGAGGTGCTCAAGGTGCTGCGCGCGGCGGGCGAGGGACTCGAGGCCGCGCACGAAGTCGGGCTCGTCCATCGCGACTTCAAGCCCGACAACGTCCTGCTCGGCAGCGATGGTCGGGTGCTCGTCACGGACTTCGGGCTAGCGCGCACGGCCGCCGGCAACACTGGGCGCTTCGCCGACCTCAGCCAAGCCCAAGCCCACACGGGCCTGCTCGACGAGCAACTCACCCAGACCGGCGCACTGGTGGGGACGCCTGCGTACATGGCTCCCGAACAGCTGCACGGTCGGAACACCAACGCGCTCACCGATCAGTTCAGCTTCTGCGTTGCGCTCTACGAGGCGCTCTACGGCCAGCGACCGTTCGAAGGCCAGGCCCTCGTCGAGCTCGTGCACAACGTGTCGGAGGGCAAAATCCGCCCCCCACCCAAGGACGCTGCCGTGCCGCGATGGGTTCGCCGCGTCGTCTTGCACGGCCTGCACGTCGAGCCTACCGATCGCTATCCCACGATGCGGGCGCTACTGGACGACCTCCACCGCGACCCCTACCGCAAGTGGCGTCGCTGGGGCTCGGTCACCATTCCCACGGCGGTCCTCGCGGTCGGCATCGTCGCTTACCAGCAGGTCGAGCGAAGCGAAGAGGGGTACTGCGAGCGCGTCGGAAGCATGCTCGACGGCGTCTGGGACGAACAGCGACAGGCCGCAATCGCCGAGTCGTTTCTCGCCACCGAGCGGCCCTATGCGGAGCAGGCATTCGAGTCGGCAAAGCAGGCGATGGACGCATACGCCGTGAAGTGGACCGAGCTTCAAGCGGGCGCGTGCCGTGACGAGCTTCGGGCCGAACAACCGCAGGCAGTGATCGCCCTGCGCATGGATTGCCTGCAGCGACGCCTGGGCAGCCTCGGGGCACTGTCGGACCTCCTCGCGGATGCAGATGCCGACACCGTGGCCGCCGCGGCGGATGCCGTGAGTGCGCTTCCGTCCCTGGAGATGTGCTCCGATCTCGAGGCCCTCACCGAGCGCGTCGAGCTGATCGTCGGCGACGAGGCACGCGAGGCAGCCGACGAGATCGATCGCATGTCGATGGAGGCAAACTTCCTGGTCGCCGCCGCGAAGTTCGATGAGGCGAAGAAACTGGCCGACGAGGTGCTCGAGTATTCACGCAACGTGGGGTACCGCCGCGGCGAAGCGGAGAGCCTGTTTGTGATGGGCCGGATTGGGCTGTCTCAAAACCACCGCGCGGAAGCAGAGACCGCATTCCACCGCGCGCTGTCGGCTTCGCTCGCCGCAGGACATTCGGCGGTGATGGCCAAGGCCTCCGTGGGCCTGGTGTGGATCTCCGGGGAAGAGGGTCGCTCGCTCGACGAATCCGAGCGGTGGGCCACACACGGACTGGCGGCCCTCGAGCAGCTGGGGGGCGAGCCCCGTATCGAGGCGCAGCTGTACCAGGCACTCGCGGTGGCCCGGCACCGTGCCGGCAAGCTCGACGCGTCCGACCAGGCGCTGAGGCAAGGCCTCGCCGCGCTCGAAGCCACAAAGGTGCCCGACGACAAGACGCGTGCGGGTCTGCTCACCGCGAAGGGCTCGCTGGCCGTGAGTCGGCGGGACTACGAGGGGGCCTTGGAGTCGTTCTCGGCAGCGTTCGAATCGCTGGTGGCGGCGTACGGCGAGACGCACCCGCACGTCGCGACCGGACTGGACAACCGCGGCGTGGCGCTGGCGCGGCTCGATCGCCTCCAGGAGGCGCTCGACCTCCATCAGCAGGCGCTCGACATCCGCCGGGCGTCATTCGGCGAAGGCAACATCTACGTCGGCGGCTCGCACCAGAACCTCTCGAGCACCCTCGCGAAGATGGGCGACTGGAAGGCGGCGCTCGACCACGCGGACAAGGCGGTCGAGAACATGCGCGCCCAGGCGGGCACCAAGGGCAGCCTCGAGCTGGTCAGTGCACTGTCGCAGCGCGCGTACATCGAGTCGGACCAGCGCAGCCACGACACGGCACAGGCGAGCCTGGAAGAAGCGCTTGCGATGGCGATCGACATCGGTGGCGAATCCCACCCCAAGGCGATCGATACGCGGCTGCACCTGGGCTGGGTCCTCCTCGAGGCGAAGAAGGCCGAGAGAGCGCGGACGTTGCTCGAGAAGGGCTTGGAGCTTCACGGAGCGCTCTACTCCGAGCGGGATGCCGAGTCAGCCAGGACGCACACGCGCCTTGCCAACGCCCTCGTGCTGCTCGAGGAGTTCGAGGACGCGGCCAAACATGCCGAGACCGCACTGGAGATCGCCGACGAGCTCGCCGACGACGAGAGTCGTGCGGCAGCTCGTTTCGCGCTCGCTCAAGTGCTCGTCAAGGCGAGCCCGCCCGAACCCCAGCGCGCCCGCAGCTTGGCCGAGCAGGCGCACGACCACTACGAGCGCACAGACCCGGCTGCGGCCGTGCGCGTGGGTGCCTGGCTCGCCGAGCACTCCTGAAGCGGCTCCTCAGGGCACCGGATCGATCGCGGTGCTCTCGTACACGCACGCCTCGGGCACCCAGCGCATCGCGACTGAGCGGCGCTCTGCCGGCGGCCAAGAGACGTCGAAGCGCGAGGCGCTATGGATCCGCAAGGTCAGCGCTCGCGCCTCGAGAGCACCTTCGAGGACCTCGAGCACACGCGCACCAACATTGGTGCGGGGGTCGATGGCTGCGACCACGACGAGCCCGTCGGCACTCAGAGCTGCACGACGTGCGAGCACCCGAACCTCGGGCGTCCCCGGGGCGGTGCAGCGAGGAGCCTTGGGCGCGGACGCTGGCGCACAGGCGCTTGCGATGAGGAGCGCTGCCGTTCGCCGCACGCCCCCGACTATACGCTGCTACCAGTCGTCTTCGACGTCGGAGCCGGGATCGATCTCGAAGTCGAGATGAGCGATGACGGGTGGCCCGTCGTAGCTCGGAAACGGAGCAGCCGCCGTGGCACCGCGGAGACAGTCCTTGAGATTGGCATTGCCGCGGAGCCGCCGTGGCAGCTTGGCGTTGATGCCCAGGGGCTGCGCGCCCTCTGGGTTGAGGAGGACCTCCATGCGTGCCTTGCCCTCGATCTTGACCTTCGTCTGCTTGACGCACTTGTCGAGCGCATCGTTCTGACGCTTGAACGCGGTCTCGATCGCGTACTCGTCGGGCCGCTCACTCCCGGTGTCCTTGATGACCACGTCCGCATCGGGGTCGAACGTCGGGACGCTGCAGTTGGCGTGCGCCGTCGCGGAGGACAGGCCACACAGCCCTGCGAAGAAGGTGGCGAGTACGGCTTGAGCACGCTTGTCGAACGCAACGCCGCAGGTGCCTCCGCGGCCTCTCCACCGGACCCGAGCGCGAGTCTCGAGCGGCTCCGCACCGGGCAGATCCACGGCGACGTCGATCTCCTCTCCGACGTCTGGAGCGGCCTCGCCCGACCAACGGATCTTGGCTCCGCCGATGCTCATGTCCTCGCTGCGGCCGCAGATCGCCTGCTTGGCGTGCGTCCCGCGAACGGCGACACGAAGCGGCAAACGCTCGTGTACGCGACGGTTGTTGTCTGGCCCGATGTTCTGCATGTCCCTTCCCCTGTCCTTGCAGCCGAACTCGACTCGATAAATAAGTGCTTCTGCTTACTCTTTATCCATGACCCTAATCTGTTCAGCATACCGGCGTCAAGCGCACATACGACGTTCTGGGCGGTGAATTCGTCGGCGGACTGAACACCAAACCGACATTCCTACCACCTGCCCGAAGAACCGGCCGGCCTGCAACTGGTCCCATGTGGGTGCGTCATCAACACCGAGGGTGTTGAACCGATGAGGACAGTTGCACTCGTTCTCGGCTGCTGTGGAGGACTTGGTTGCTCGATCCTCGGGCTGCAGTGGTTTCGTGACGCCGCCCGCCAGAGCGCGTACCCGGCACTCGCGAACCTTCTCGGTCAAGACCCGCTGCGACTCGAGCTGGCCGCGTACGCGATGCTTGCCGCGCTCGCAGCCGGCGTTCTCGGGGGGATCCTCGCGTACCAGAATCGCGGACGCGCCGCGACGACCGTGCTGCTCATCGGCGGCATCGTGCCTGGCCTGCTCGACCCGCGTGCATTCGTCGTCACGTGCGTGCTGATCCTCGCCGGCATCTTGAGCCTCGAGCTGAGGCCGACGCCGACCGTTCGCTTCATCGCCGCGCGTCAGACCAGCCAGTCGCTGGGTTGAGCGACGCGTGACTCCGGTATGCTCGCCTGCATGGCACGTTGGCTTTGCATATTGACGCTCGTTGCCGCGGGATCGGCCTGCTCGGATGACGGCGTCCAGCCCCTCGACACCAACACGTCGACAGGCGCGGGCGACGACGATGACGACGATGACGACGACGACAGCGGGACAACCAGCGCCGTCGGCACAACACAAGGCATGGACGGAACGACGTCGACTCCGGAAGGTACGACCGGCGACGACGATGACGACGATGACGATGACGACGACGACTCGACGTCTGGCACCGACGGTACATCGGGCACCGAAGAGTCGAGCGGCTCGGGAACCACGGCCGCGTGCACGCCCCTCACCGACGACCCGTCTGCCATCGGCATGGACTGCGACATCAAGGCCAACGAGTGCCCCGAGGGCTACACCTGCCAAGGCATGAACGGCATCGTGTTCCAGTCCCTTTGCGAGATCATCTGCGAAGAGGATTGCGACTGCCCCGAGGGCTACTCCTGCGAGATGATGCAGGACAAGGCCACGAGCTGGATGCAGTGCAACGCCATCTGACGATCGCCCTCACGTTGCTCATCAGCGGTTGCAGCGGCGCCAAGACGGCAGGACGCTCCAAGCGACCCCGTGGCAAGCCCGGTGGGGCGGGAGAACAAGTCGAGCAACTCGCGGCCGGAGGCTCGCATACCTGTGCGCTGTACTCGACGGGGCGAGTGCGCTGCTGGGGTGCCAACAACGAGGGGCAGCTCGGCGACGGCACCAAGCGGACCCGTTTCAACCCGCGCGACGTCGTGGGTCTCGACGACGCCGTGCATGTCGACGCCGATGGCGACGCCACCTGTGCTGTGCACCGATCCGGTTCGGTGTCGTGCTGGGGCGAGCCGGTGGGCGCCCCGTACGGCCGATTCGGAGACGAAGAAGTCGAGTCGCTGACCGCTCCCGCGCGGGTTCCCGGAATCGACGACGCGGTCGAGGTACGGGTCGGCGTCAACCACTCGTGCGCCATCCGCAGGAGCGGCAAGCTCTCGTGCTGGGGCAGTGGCGAGGGCGGCGAGCTGGGGGACGGGAAGCGCTCCGACTCGAAGACCGCAGTCGAGGCCGCGATCGAAGATGTCGTGGACGTTGACGTCGCATCTCGCGTCACCTGTGCGATCAAGCGCGGCGGCGAAGTATGGTGCTGGGGCTCCAACCACTACGGGACTCTGCGCCGCGACTCCGAGTCGCTCGAGGCATGCGGTGAGAACCGTCGGTGCCAGCCTCGGCCCGCTCGCGTTCCGGACGTCCCCAAACTGCGCCAGATCGCGACGAACGACTCGCATGTCTGCGGCGTGACCGCGGACGAGAATCGACACGTCATGTGCTGGGGTGCCCCGTACTCTTGTGCATTCGGTGTCGACATTCCGTACGACAAACGCGACGAAGTGCACCGCGTTCCCGGAGTACGCGACGTCCAAGCGCTCGTGGGATCTCAGTGCGTGCTCGACGAGGCCGGCGTGCTCTGCTGGTATCAAGAGCACCGCGACGACTCCGACTACAGCTACGACGAACCGGAGCGGTGCGGAGGCGACCGCATCGGACTCGCGAAGCCCACCTCCGTCGCGCTGGGGTCGGGCCACGGCTGCGCCGTGTTCGGCGGCAAGGACATTCAGTGCTGGGGAACGGGGCGCTTCGGTTGGCTCAACGTGCAGGGCGCCGCCGACCCTCTCCAACCCGTTGCTCAGGCCGGGGTGTTCGAGCCCAACACACCCGACGTTGATCCTTACAAACGACTGCGCGCTCGCGTGCCATCAACCGAGCCGCTCGCTGGCTTCGCGCTGGCGTGGGGCAACGCGAGTATCTATCGGGCTCCGAAGGACGGTGCGGTCGTCGGCCGCCTCGTCGACTTTGCCGACGACGAGCGATACGACACCGCCACCCGCCAGTTCGTCGTCCGCATCACGAAAGACCACGGTCGGTTCGTCGAGGTGACCAACGTCCCCGACCACGGGCGCAAGGATCACTGCGGGGCCGATGCGACGGGCGACATTTCTCGCTACGACCTGCGCTTCTTCCTCCACGAAGACGACCTCGTCCCCGTGCTGCCGCACCAGTACGCCGACAGCCACGAGGACGGGAGTGTGGTGTTCCTGGCTGCCGGCACCCCGGTCATCCCCACCGCGCTCGGAAACGGGGTGATGGTGGGAGGGATTTGGATCCCGATGTACAGCGAGGGCAAAGACCTCGAGCTGTCCTACTCACCGGACCCGCTGGTGGACGACGAGGGGGTTCGCCCGTCGTGGAGCCCCCTACAAACCAGCATCGAAAGCAGCCTCCTGGGCCGCGGCATCCGCCTGGGACAGCTTCCCGAGGCGCTGCGCGAGCACTGGTACGTGGACGCCGACGAGCAGGGCACACGCCTGGTTCTCGGCGATCGTTGCCGCCGGGTCGAGGTCGTGATCGATACCGACGACCCGCGCCGTCCCGTGGCCCAGGGTGGTGGCGCAGGCGGCATAGGCATCGGCGGACTCGGGAGACCCAAAAAACCCACGGAGTGGATCGTGGCCCCGGGCGCCCCAGCGTACTGGCCCGAAGGGAGTCAGGCCGGCAGCCTCCGACATCGCTGGACGACGAAGACGGCCCCCGACGAGATCGGGGATCGGCGCTGCTGGCAGTCCAGCGGCGACCTCCGCCTGTGCCACGACGCAGCGTCGATCACCGTCGTGCCGGGTGACCAACCAGCCGAGTAGCTATTCGGCGGCGATCGCCTCGCGCTGCACGTCGCCCGGCGGCAAGAGATAGCGCTGCACGAGGTCGACGAGCTCCCGCGCGAGTGCTCCACTCTCGAGTGCATCGGGACGCTGCATCACCGCGGCATGGGTGATGCCCTCGACCCCGTGCACGAGCATGAACGCGCCGAGCTCGAGATTGGCGGGTCGTAGATTCTCTTGCCGCTGCGCCAAGTGCTCGGCGACCGCGGCTTCGATGCGGCGATCGATCTCCTTGCAGTAGTCCAACCCGATCAACGCGGCCGAGTGCTCCGCTAGGATCTTCTGCAGCTCGGTGTCCTCTGCGTGATGGGCGAGCAAACCACGAATGATGATCTCGAGTGCATCGCGAAGAGGCAGCGCTCGCGCTCGCTCGAGCGCCGCAATGACTCCATCGGTCACCGCGCGCATATGCTGCTCGCACAGCGCGGCAACGAGGGACTCCTTGTTCGGGAAGTACTGGTACAGCGACCCGATGCTCACCCCTGCTCGCTTGGCGATGAGGTTCGTCGTGGTCTTGTCGTAGCCGTGCTCGGTGACGACTTGAGTGGTCGCGATGAGGATCGCTTCGACCGTCGCGCGGGATCGCTGCTGTTTCGGTGCCTTACGGGGGTGGACGGCGGGGTGCGTCGGCATCGGTTGGGTTGGGCTCGCCAAGCTGGTAAAATGTGAGCCTCGCCTCAGGTTATCCAAATCCTCGCTAGCGCCCTCTCATCCGCGAAATTCGGGATAAGACGGCCGTTTTTCACTCCTGATGCGCCAAACCCGCAGAGCTGCGCGATGCCCGACACCGCGACCCCACCGAGCCGACCCCACCGCGAGCCACCGCGTGGCGGCTCCAGACTCACGCCGTTTTGGCGCGTGTTTCGAGACGACCCGCTCCGCATGCTCACCAACGCTGCGCGCAAGCACGGCGACGTCGTCCAGTTTGTCATGGGACCAGTACGGATCTACCTGGTCGCCCACCCCGATCACATCCAGCAGCTGTTCGTCGACAACAGCCGCAACTACGACAAGCGCACGCGGGGCTACGACACGCTGCGGGCGTTCCTCGGCAACGGCTTGCTGACATCCGAGGGCGAGTTCTGGAAGCAGCAGCGCCGGATCGCCCAGCCGGCATTTCATCGCAGTCGAATCGCGGGCTTCGGCAAGACGATGGTGAACTTCACCGCAGAGCTGGTCGAACGTTGGACCCGTGATCACTCGATCGGACGCACGATCGACGCGCACGCAGACATGACGTCACTGACGCTGCGCATCGTCTCCAAGACCTCCTGTCCGCTCAGGTCCACGGTGCCTCGGGCATCGGACACGCCGTAGAGCGCCTGAACGGCATGGCGCGGGGGGTGGACGCCTCTCTACCGTCGACGATCTGCCGGCGCTGACTTACACCCGCTGCGTGGTCCAGGAGACGCTTCGCCTCTATCCACCGGCGTGGTCGATCGGGCGCCGCTCGATCGCCGAAGACACGTTCAGCGGCTACCGGGTCCGCGCCGGCTGCCTCGTCATCGCATCCCCCTGGGTCACCCACCGTCACCCCCGGTTTTGGCGCAATCCAGAGGGTTTCGATCCGGACCGCTTCGCCGACGATGCCCCCAAGCGCCCACGGTATGCCTATTCCCATTTGGAGGAGGCTCTCGGCTGTGCATTGGAAACAATTTCGCGTTGATGGAGGCGCAACTGGTGCTGGCGACGCTAGCGCAGCAATTCGATGCAGACCTCGTTCCCGGGGCCAAAGTGGAGCCGGCCGCCTACATCACCCTGCGCCCACGCGACGGTCTTCCCATGACGTTGCGCCGTCGCAGTGCATAATGGTGCCGTGCGTATCGCCCCCTTCGCCGCGTTGGTGCTGACAATTGGCTGTGGTGCCCTCGAGGATCCGGAGGAGGGCATGCCGCCGCCGATCAACGAGTCGGTCAACGGCACGACCCCCGGCGGCGGGCTGCCGGGCACGACGGGCGGCAACGGCACGACAACGGGTGGCTCGGACTCGGGCACGACGATGGCATCGACATCGGGTGCAGACTCGACGGGAACTGGGCTCGATCTCGGGATGGGAGTGCTCTTCGTCGGCGAGATCCTCATCGGCGACGGCGCCTGGATGGCCCCGCTGCAGTGCGAGGTCCGCTTCTTCACCGAACAGCAGCTCGATCCGACGACAGGGCTCGCGGATGAGTGGGAGACGGCCGTCCCGGTTGTCGTCGACGCGTTTCCCTACGAGCTCATCATCACGCGCAACGATGTCAGCTCCACGGTCGACTTTGGCTCGGAGGGATACATTGGCGTTCGCTGCGACTTCGATGGCGATGGAATGGTCGATCAGGTCGGCGCGTTTCATCCTTCCCTGCCCGCCGAGCTGGTGACCCTCCCGGTAGACGGCGTCACGCTCGAGCTTCAGTTCCTCTAACAATGCGCGCAACGACGTTGCTGCTGACGCTGGCTCTGACCGCAGCGTGCGGCGAAACCAGACACGGACCCGATCCGGCCGCACTTGCGGGCGCGCTCGACTCCGAAGATCCCGAGGCGCGCAGGATGGCCGCACAAGCCCTGGGCAAGCTCGGCGCAGACGCAAAGCCCGTGCTGCCGGCGCTGCAGAAGAAAGTCCTCGACCCCAACGTCGACGTCCGCCTAGCGGTGGTCGAGGCGCTCGCATCGATCGGCGCCGAGGGCCGCCGAGGGCTTGCGGCCGCTCTCAACGATCAAGACCCGAAGGTTCGCGAAGCGGCGGCGCGTGGCCTCGCCTCGCTCGGACCCAATGCTGCGGAAGCAATCGCGAACCTGGTCGACGCGTTGGGAGACGAGGACTCAGCAGTCAGCGATGCCGCGCGCGGTGCTCTGGTCGCAATCGGCGAACCTGCCGTCGACGGTCTGCTTCGAGAGCTCGTCAGCGGCACGGCAACGACCCGAGACCACGCAACGGTGGCACTCGCCGCGATCGGCGAACCTGCCTTGCCAGGCCTGCTCCTCGCGCTGGACGCCAACGCCCCCGAAGCCCGCAAGGCCGCCCTCGGTGCAATCGCCACCATTCTCGAAGGCACCGAAGCACCTCCAGAGCTTCAACCCGCGCTCGAAACGTGCTTCGCCGATACCGACCCCCAGATCGCAGAGGCCGCCCGCCGGCTGCACGCGCGCATCGCCGACAAATGATGGGGATCGGCCGGTACGTGTGCAAATGGGCCAGTCCAACGCCTGACGGACGGCCTGATCCGGGCGTGGCGCTTCGTCGGGTGTGGCACTACGAGTCAACGAGGTCGTGCTTGGCTCCGTCGATGAAGCGCTCGCCCTGGTCGAGTCCCACGGTCTCGAACTGGGACTGGCCTCGGCGACGGTGCTGCTGGTCTTGTGGGTCGCAACGCGCAAGCGCACACCGGGGCACGTGGCCGAGGTGCTCGCACTCGCGTCGGCCGGTCGCCTCCGCGAAGCCGGCGATCTCCAGCTGAGACATGGGCACCTCAACGAGGCCTACAACCTCTACCTTCGCGGTGAGGTCTGGGACCGCGCGACCTTCGTTGCCCAGCGTCTCGGTCGCACGTCCGATGCGGCTCAGCATGCCGAGCGTGCGGGGGACTGGACCCAGGCGGCAGAGCTCTACGGGAAGCTCGAGCGGTTCGAAGACGCCGCGCGGGCGTGGGTCGCCGCCGAGAAGCTGGGTGAGGCGGCGCGCTGCGTCGAAGCCGATCCTGGTGCCTCGCCGCAGGTTCGCGGCGACGCCTGGCGTGCTGCGTTTCACCAGCTACGCAGCCGTGACGACGCCGATCTCGAGGAGCTTGCCGAGATCGCGCAGCGAGCTCACCGGGCGTACCTTTGCGCCGGCGTCGAGCCCGAGGCAGCGTATTTCGCCGAGCGTTCCTCCGCCGACCAACTCGCCAAGGCCCAGCAACCCACCCGCGCCGTCGCGCCTCGAGTCGATCCGCCGGAAGAACCGGTGACACCTTCGGACGACGAAGGACGCTACGAGCTCGGACGCAAGCTCGGACAAGGCGGTATGGGCTCTGTCTACGAAGCTCGCGATCGCGTGCTCGGTCGCATGGTTGCACTCAAGCTGCTGCCCGAGGGCGTCACCGGCTCGGGGACGGCACGCGCGCTGTTCCTCAAGGAAGCCAAGGCCGCGGCCGGACTCACGCACCCCAACATCGTCGTCCTCTATGACTTCGGCGTCCTCGGGGAGCGGCCGTTCTTGTCGATGGAGCTCGTCGAAGGGGGCAGCGTCGCCGACCGGCTCGCCCAGCGACCTCAGGGTCTTCCGATTTCGGAAGTCGTCACCATCGCGCGAGGGTTGCTCACCGGACTCGAGTTCGCCCACCGGAACCGGGTCGTGCACCGCGACATCAAGCCGGCGAACATCCTGCTCTCGCCCGACAACCTGGTGAAGCTGACCGACTTCGGAATCGCGAAGATCCTCGACACGCAGCGGGAGTCCACCACGATGGTCGCGGGAACGCCGGCGTATATGGCTCCGGAGCAGTTCACCGGCAAGGGGATCGATCAGCGCACAGACATCTTCGGGGTTGGCGCGACGTTGTACGAACTGCTCACCGGTTTGCCTCCGTTCGAGAGCGCCGAGCGCCTCATTGCCCCAGCGCCTCCCTCGGTGCATCGCGCCGACATCCCGTCGTTGCTCGACAGCGTCGTGCTCGCCTGCATCAAGAGCGATCCCCGCGCGCGCCCGGCCAGCTGCACCGCGCTGCTGGAAGTGCTCGATCGCGTCGCCGTGGACGGGGTCAGCCCGACGCGGGCCTCAGGCTCCGGTGTTCGGCCGCGCCCGCTCGCGCTCCTGCGCCGCCCCAAGCCCCAGCTCGAGTACTCCAGTCGCGAGACCCGCGGCGTTGCTGAGCGCCGTCGCGTCGGGTAAGACCCGAGGTCATGGCCTACGCGAAGTCCTCGGCGTTTTGCGCCGCCATGGTGCTGTTGTTGGGTTGCCCCGCCGACCCCGAGCAGACCGACACCGGTGACGGTTCCTCCTCGTCGACCTCGGACGGGCAGTCCGACATCACAGTCGCAACCCTGCCGATCCCGACCACGGCCGGCATGGATACCGGAGACGACACCACCGGTGGGACCGAAGGAAGCTCGGGAGCGGCGACGGATGGCGCCACCACTGGTGAGCCCGAGACCGGCGACACGACATCAGGCGACACCACTTCCGGGGACAGCTCCGGTGATGGGACCACGACCGACGCGACCGAAGACACCGGCGAGCCGAACTACGACATCGGCTGGTGCATTCTCCAGTTCCCGGCGATGGTGTCCGAGGACGAAGGCAACGCGTTCACGGTCTACATTCGCGTGTTCGCGGAGGGCCTGACCGATCAGACTGGGGGCAACGACCCCGATCCTCTGCTCGTCGTGGAGGTCGGGTACGGAGACGACGGCAGCGATCCGTCCATGGGCGATCCTTGGACGTACGTCGACGCGATGCCCAACGCCGGCTACGGCCCCGGGGCGCCGGACTACAGCGAGGTCAACGACGAGTACCAGGGCGACCTGTCGATCAACACGGCCGGTGTCTACGACTTCGCCGGGCGCGTTTCCGGAGACGGCGGCAAGACGTGGGTCTGGTGCGACCTCGACGGTCTGACCACGGGCGGTTACACCCCGGACCAGGCCGGCGAAGCAGAGATCGGCCAATAGGGCCGCCCTTAGGGGAATGCGCCGCCGCAGCCGGGCCCGATGCCGAAGTTGAACTGGTTGTCCTCGGCGGTGATGCCTGCGGCGAGGCCGGCCATACTGAGGTCCTCGTCGGTCCAGTCGTGGATCACCGTCTGATCCGCGCCGTTGAGCGAGACGCCGCCCAGCACGAGCATCACGATCTCCTTGCCTTCGTTGTCGCGCAGGAAATCGAAGTAGCTCGTGTACCGCGACGTGGGCTGCAGACCGCCGCCCTCTTCCGGCGTGCAGTTGTCGTAGACCCCGTCGGCCCCATCGCACCCGACACCCGCGTTCCAGCAGATCGCGCTCGTCGCTCCCGGCATGCCTGTATCCGGATTGGTCTCCTGCAGACTCTCGTCTTCCATGATCGAGTAGTCCATCACCGAGCAGTCGGCCTCGTTGGTGATGAGCACGATCGCGAGGTTTGCATCGTCTCGCATGAAGGGCGTGCCGCCGGTGTTCCAAGCCGCATTGGGGTTGAGCGCCTGCAGCATGTTCTCGAGCGGCGCTTCGAACCCGCAGCCGTCGAGGCCCGTCGGGATCAGGCAAGCGAGCGCCTGAGACGTCGCCGTGTCCAGATTGCCGTCCCCGTCGATGTCGACCAGGTCCACGTCGTCGATGTTGTCGCCGCCCGGGTTGAAGTTGATGTAGGGGCGGGCGTCGGCAAGCCCGGCTTCGTTGGGGCACACGTCCGTGCACGCGCCTTCGTCGACCTGTGCGCCTCCGATCGACGTGAACCGCTCGAGCCGCTCCGTGCACGGCGTGGTCAACGGCGAGCCTTGCTCCGACGGGTGGGTCTCGAACGGCGTGCACAACGGATTGCCGAAGTCCGTCGTGGTCACCATGACGTTGACGTCCGCGCCCAGGTCTGCACCCCCGCTGGTCTGCAGTCCCTGGAGCGCAGTCACGATCTGCGGGGCTCTCGCGGCGAGCGCCTGCTGCATCGGCGTGGTGTTGAGCGTGTTGTCCACCACGAACACGACGTCGAGCATGGATTCGTCGCCCGAGGCTTCCACCGCATCTTGAATCCGATCGGTGAAGCAGCTCAGCGACGCCTCGTAGTCGCCGCAGGCCGACTCCAGACAGCAACCACCCTCGAGCGACTCGCAGACCTCGCTGATGCGCACGATGGGAAGCGCCTGAATGTCGCCCGGCTCCACCATTGTGCCACCGCTGCTGCTGGACCCACCGTCGTCGGTGGACGTATCAGTCCCCGTCGAGGGGTCCTCGAGGGTCGTCGTCCCCTCGTCCGTGGAGTCGCCAGCGGTCGTGTCCGGATCGCCCGTGGAGTCGGTGCCGGGCGTCGTCGTCATCGTCATCGTCATCGTCATCGTGACGGGCGACGACGTCGAATCCCCGGTCGACTCGGTGTCACTTTCCGTGTCACCCGAACCGCCTGTCGGCCCGCAACCGAGCGCGAGAGCACAACCCAACACCAACCTACTGCGCAACTCCATGCACACATGGGAGCAGGCGCGCGGGGTCGCGTCAAGGTTGGATCGCCGCTACTCGAGCATCTCGTCGATGAGACCGGGGACCTCGCCGAGCGTCTCTTCCACGCCAACGGCTCGGAGCGCCGTATTGAGCACCGCCGTGGGGTGACGCCCTGCGCCGTCGATGTGCTGCCCGGCGCTCATCGTGTGCAGCCCGCCCGCGTGTCCCGCGACGAGCATGCACATGTTCTCGGTGGAGTGCGGGCTGTTGTTGCCCCCGCTCTCGAGGTCGAAGCCCCAGCCGCCCTCGAACGCGAATACCAGGGCGGTGTTGTCGAGCAGCGAGCCTCCGTCGACGTCCTCGGAGTTGCGAAGCTTGTCGACGAGCCGTGCGTAGTGGCGCAGGTGCCACGCTGCGCACTGCCCGAGAGCGTCCTGCATCTCGTCCTGCGAGTTGCCGATCGCCCCGTGGGTGACCTCGTGCAGATCGCTCGGCATGTCCAGCGGCGAGAACATGTTCATGAAGCACTGGGCGTAGGTGATCATGAAGGACGCGACCCGCGACAGATCGCAGACGAACGCCATGTGGATCAGATCCGTCATGATCTCCGCCCGCAGGTCCTCGTCCGAGTACCCGTTGGCGTTCATGTAGTAGTCGTTGTAGTCGCCGCCGCCGGAGGGATCGATGGCATCGCCGATCTCGGGGTCGTTGCCTGGATCGGGGAGCTGAGCGCACTGTGGTGTATCGGGAAGCTGGATCTCGTCTAGGCGGTTCTCGAGCGCACGCAGCTCGTCGAAGTGCCGCTGCATCCGGATCTTGTCCTCGGTGCCGAGCTTGCCGATCAGCGACTGCGCATCGTCGGCAACGAGGTCGACCACACTCTTGCGCATCGCGAGCAGGCGCTGCGCCGCGAGAGCCTCCGCCGGATCGGGTGGCAAGAAGCCCTCGAACAGCGACTCGAACGCCACGCGCGGACTCGCCACGGGATCGACCTGCTCGAGCTCACCTTGGTCGTTGATCCGCGCGGAGATGCGGCCATCGGTGACGCCCTCGGAGTTGACCCGGTAGAAGGACGGCTGTGCGCGGTAGGTGAGCACCGGACGCAAGGCCCCGGGCTCGGCGAGCGTGTTCGCGGCGATCCAGTCCGACGACGGACCCGGCAGCGCGCCGCCAGTCCAGCGCATGCCCGTAGCGAGCACCTGGTGGCTCGTCGAATGGAAGCTCGGCGGTCGACCGGCGGCCGGCGCCGTATTGCCGACCGGGATCTCGAGCCCCGACACGAGCGTGACGACATCCGAGACGCCGAAGTCCGTCAGCGGCTGCAGTGCGGGCGGTAGCGTGGGTCCCCACGGACCCGTCGTCGTCGGCGCAATGCGATTGTTGTCGTTCGAGCCGATCGAAAAGCCGCCGAACATGAACGCGTAGCGGGCAGGTTTTTCCTGCGCGTGCGCGGTCTTGGCGAACATCTCGAGGAACGGCAGCGCCATGCAGGTGCCACCGATGCCGCGGAGGAAACGTCGTCGAGTGGAGTGCATCACTGTGCCTCCCGTCGGTGGCGGAATGCGGCGGACGTCACGTACTGCTCGACGAAGCCGAACAGCTCGAACTCCCCGCCCGTGTCGTCGATGATTCGATTGAGTAGTGCGACGTCGTGGCCGTCGAGCTCTTGGCGGCCGATCGCGAAGCGGTACAGCTGCTGCGCGACGCACTGTTCGACCAGGCCGGACTGCAGCGCCAGGTCGGCGAGCTCAGCCGGCCCGTTGAACGCGCCCACGCCGACGAAGTCGCCCTCGCCATCGATGGTGCACTCGGGGCGGTTGGGCTCGGCGGTTCGGAACGCTCCGGTCGCGTCGTATTGCTCGAGGCCGAACCCGATCGGGTCCATCATCGAGTGGCACGCCGAGCACGCGTCCTCGTTCCACATGTAGTACTGCTCGTTCTTGCACGCATCCGGGTCGGCGCCCATCGGCGGCTCGTCCACATCGACCATCAGATCGGGCGGTGGATCGGGGATCTCCTGGCAGAACAAGCGCGTGCGGACGAGCAGCCCGCGCTGCGTAGGGCTCGTGTCGCCGAACTTGGCTCCGACCGAGAGGAACGAACCGTGCGAGAGCAGACCGCGTCGACCGGAGTCGCCGTAGTCGACCCAGCCCTCGCCACCGTCCGGCGCGGCCAATCCGTAGTGTTCGGCGAGCTCGGCGGTCAGGTAGCTCCGCTCCGCCGTGAGCATCGTGGTCCACGGGTCGCGGTCCTCGAACACAACCTGCTCGACGAGCGCCTGCGTTTCGTCGTGCATCTGGCCGAAGATGCCTTCGCGCGAGAGCTGCTCGTAGCCCAGCCATAGCGCATGAAAACGAGCGATGCGTTCGCGTGCGCGGTCGGTGGCGAGCAGCTGCGTGGCGGCTTCTTCGATCTGCGCCTCGGTCTCGAGGTCGCCGGCCTCCGCCGCGTCGATGAGCCAATCCGGTGTCGTCGATCCGGTCAGGAAGTACGACAGTCGCGTCGCCACTTCGTACTCGCCGAGGCGAAAGACGCCCGGCTGTCCGTCGACCGGCTCGCCCAGCTCGACGCGATAGACGAGCTCGGGATGCTGCAGAAACATGCGAAGCCCGGCGGCGATGGCGGCCCAGAAGTCGTCCTCCGAGACCGCGTAGTCGATGAGCACGCCAAAGCGGTCGAGCTCGTCGGTGGACAACGGTCGGCGAAGCGCTCGGCGCCCAAACGTCGAGAGAAACTCCTCGAAGCATGCCGCGTCATCGGGCCCGCTCGGCGTGCACGGGACCACGGCGCTGCGCAGTGCGTCGGATGCCACGACCGCCTCGGCGAGGTCACCGGCGAGCAGCTCGAGCCCGTTGATCAGCGGCTCGGAGGCGGTCTGAAGGGTGTAGTCGTTGTCGAACGGAGCGAGGGTATCCGAAGGTAGCAGTGTGTCGGCATCGCCGGCTTCGAGCCCGAGCAGGTCGATGACCGTCTGCTGGTACTCGGCGATCGACAGCCGACGGAGCCCGGATACACCAACCTCCTCGGCTTCTTCCTCGGGCAGGCCATCGTCTGCGCCGTCGTCATCGTCGCCGCTTCCGTCGCCGTCACCGTCCCCGTCCCCCGCACCGTCGGCGCCACCGGCTTGCTCGGACGACAAGCCCGAGTAGCAGCCCGAAGCCACCGCTGCCGACAACGCCAGGAACTGCAGCTTCCTTGCGCTCATTGACCCCCCGACAAGTCCATCGTACGCGGAACCGGTTCACGGATTCGCACGTGAACAGGTTGCACGAGACGGCGGCGCGTCCCACGGAAATGCTGGTGTGCGCAGCTACATTCCGGCTTCGTCCCGCGAGCGGTTTCGCGAACGCAATGATTGCCATTGTGGGCCGCTGGTCTCGCACACGGCGCCGAGACCGACGCGTATTCTGGTTCGGATGGTCTCCGGGTTGCTCGCCGCGTTGGTCCTCGCCTCCACGCCGATGACGTCGTCGTCGGACGCGGTGGATCCGGATCGAGCGCGCTATGGGCAAACCCCGTGGGCGATGGGGCTGACCGGCGGTGCACTCGTGCCAATGCGATTTCCGCGGGGCCCCGACTTCGGAGTCACGACCGTCGCGACGTTTGGTCTCTCGTTCCGGCGCTGGGTGGCACCACACTGGAGCGTTCCATTCGCCGTGGGTGGGGCCGTGTTCACGCATCGACTCGGTGACGCGCCGGAGCGCCAAAACGACGTGGGCCTGTGGTCGGAAGCGGGCATTCGTCGGGACTTTGGCACCCACCGCCTCACCCCGTTCGTCGCGATGATGGGTACGGCTCGCTTCGTCGAGGCGATGGGCACGGCATGGGGCATCGTCTCGATGGGCGTTGGCCCCAACGCGGGTCTCGAGTTCCGGCTCTCGCCGCAGGCCGGCCTCCAGGCGAGCTTCGACACTCGCTTGAACTACAGCGTCGCCCGCCGTCCGCTCGGGCGACAGCGCGGCAACGATGTGTCGCTCGGCGGCACCGGAACCGTCGTCTACTACTTCTGAGGGAACCACAGCGTGGGTTGGGGTAAACCAGCCGTTGTGAGGTTGGCCTGGGCGCTCTTGGTCCCGCTTTGCGCCGGCTGCGTGGCGTCCGAGGCCACGTTCTCGGAAGCGACGACGCGGATCGGCTGTCGGTTCGAGCAGGACTGCGATCCCGACACCTGGGATCGTGAGGGCTTTGCCAACGTGGGCGAGTGCGTCGACGCGCGATTCGACCAGGACGCCGACGATTTTCCCGACCTCTGCGGCGAGTACAACCCCAAGGCCGCACGAGCGTGCCTGGTCGCCTTGCGGAAGAACCGCCGCCAGTGCGGAGACTTCTACGAGGAGTCGTCGATCGACGGACCTTGCCGCGACGTCTGTGAGTCCGGGGCCGTCGTCAACTCCCACGGCGTCGGCGTTCCGTTCTTCTAGCGCTCGAGCTCGCGTCGCATGTTCATGCAGGGCTTGCTCCTGCTTCGTGGCCTGCCCCTGCCCAGTTGAGAGCCTTTCGAACTTTTTCGTGATCAAGACCGGGCCGTCCCGGACTACCGAGCCTCGAGACGACGAAATGGCTCGATTTTCCCCGTTTGTCCTGGTCCTGCCCTGTTTTCTCCTCACTGGCGCGGGCTGCGTCATCAACCCGACCTTCCCCAGCGTGGGCGATACCGACGGTGACTCCGAAGGCTTCGACGACGCCGAGGGTCCGGAGGGCTCCGAGAGTGCCGAGGGCGCGGACACCACGGAGGGCTCCGAGTGCACGCTGCTCGAGCAGGCCGACGTCGAAGGGGACACCACCCTCGCGGCAGGCTGCTACCAGGTCGAGTTCGCCCTGCTGGTCTCGAGCACGCTGGAGCTTGAGCCCGGCGTCGAGATCGAGTTCGCATCCGGGGCCGGACTGGAGATTGGACCCGGCGGCGTGATCGCGGGGCTCGGCACCGAGGAAGAGCCGGTCGTCATGGACGCCATGAGCAGCGAGGGCTGGCCGGGCATCACCATGTACGACGCGGCGAGCTCGGACAATCGACTCGAGCACGTCATCATCGATGGCACCAACGACAACGCGATCACCATCGAGGGCATGTCGCGGCTGACCATCGAGCAAACCGAGATCCGCAACGCGCCCGCCTACGGGGTCTGGGCAAACACCCAGACCGAAGTCACCGTCGTTGCTTCGACGTTCACCGACAACGGCGTGCCGCTGCACGTACCCCTGGCCGGCGTCCCTCTCATCGGCATCGACAACACCCTGGGCCCCAATGAAGACCCCGTCGTGGAGGTCTGGGGCGGAGGCATACACGCGGCTGCGACGTGGCGCGACGTCGGCGTGCCGTTCCGCATCGACGGCGACATTCAGGTGACCGCTGCCTGGGAGATCGACCCCGGGGTCGAGGTTCGAATGCAGCAAGAAGCCCGAGTGTTCGTGGCCGAGGAAGGCTCGCTGACGGCCGAGGGCACGGTCGACAACCCGATCCACTTTCGAGGCATCGAGCCCGAACGCGGCTACTGGCTCGGCCTCGGCTTCGAGTCCAAGTCGGCCAGCAACATCCTGACGCACTGCACGATCGAGCACGGCGGCTCCGGCCGCTGGAAAGGCTCGCCCGATACGGAAGGCATGATCTTCCTCGAGGACGGAGCGAAGCTGCTGATGGCCAACTCCACGCTGCGCGATGCCGGGGGCGCCGCCTTCCTCGCGAACGAGCGCGACGTCGACTTGACCGGCTTTGCGAGCAACACGATCACCGGCAACGCGATGCCGATGTGGCTCGGCGCGGATGGTCCGCAGCAACTCGGACCCGGCAACACCTTCGTGGGCAACGATCAGGACCACGTGCTCATCGGGGTCAATCTCGGGCCGAGGATCGAGCAGCCAGGGACGTGGCGTGCGCTCGATGTCCCCTACCGGATCGCATATCGCTTCGACGTCGAGTCGGCCTGGACCATCGATCCCGGCGCAACCATCGAGTTCATGCAGGACATCTACGTCACGATCGAGGACGGGGGCAGCATCAACGCGATCGGCACGGCAGAGCAACCGATTGTGTTCCGAGGCGTCGAGGCACTGCCGGGGTTCTGGCGTGGACTCGAGATCCTGACCCTGTCTGCCAACAACGTGCTCGAGCACGTCCAGCTCATGCACGGAGGCTCGGATGGCCACTCCGGCAGCTCGGACTCGGACGGCATCCTGTACTTGGAGCAGGCCACGCTCACGCTTCGCAACAGCACGATCTCGGACTCGGGCGGCTGGGGCATCGCCGTGTTCAACGACGGACAGCTGCTCGACTGCTCCAACGTCACGTTCAGCAGCAACACCAAGGGTGCGCAGTACATCCACGGCAGCGGCGTCTCTGCCTGCTAGCCCTCTTCGTGAGCACGATGGACCGCGCGCATCCAATGCTCGAAATCGCCGAGGGTCGACTGCGCGAGCTCGGGGTCGGCAGCGAGGCGCTCGACGCTCTCGCGCAACGACTCCCGGGCGCGGCGCAGGCGGCTGCGAACGGTCCCGTGGGGAATCTCGAGCACCTCGGCCAGCTCGGCGCTGCCCATCCCCTCCCAGTAAAACAGCTCGACGAGGATCTGCAGGTCGAGCGGCAGGCGCCTCAAAGCTCGCAGCAGCAGCGCCTGCTGCTCGTGCTCGACCGCGAGCTGCGTGGGCGAAGCATCGAGGTCGGCGACACGACTCTCCTGAAAGTCCGGCCCCGCTTTCGAGCTGTAGCGTCCCTCGCGATAGCGGAGGATCTGCCGGCGCGCGACGGCGAACAGAAACGTTCGAAAACTGGCGTCACCACGGAGCCGCTCGCGCGCCTCGACGCACCCAATGAACGTCTGCTGGACGAGGTCGTCCACATCGCGCCCGACCTTGTTGCAAAAGAACCGGTACACCGACTCGAAGTGCCGGTCGAAGAGCGCCTCACCGGCGTCGTCATCGCCCGCGCGCCAAGCTTCGAGCAGGGCGTGGTCGTCGTCGGATGCCACCCGCCGCCAGTGTACGTCGTGTATGCTCAATGCGTGCGTGGTTGGATGGTGGTGGCACTTTTGGGGATGGGATGTGGGCCGACCAAGGGGCTCCCGGAGCCGGATGTCGATCCGGAGAGCGCCAACGATGCGCCCCAAGGTGCCGGCGGCGACGACGACGGCGGAGACGATGGGGCCGGCGCCTCCGATCCTGGTGATGACGAGCCCCCCGCCACTGGCACTCCGCGGTTCATGGACAGCGACATCGTCGGGTCGTGGCTGTGCACGGGGGACAGTGACCCCTTCGCGATGCACATCGATGACTACGTCAGCCCCGACATTTCGGGGCGCGTTTGCGCCGACTACCTGGGCGACGTCGACCCGCTCACTTGGGAGCCATGCGGCACCCTCACCCTCGAGCCGACCGCGAGCGGCTCGTTCCTTCCCATTGTTGCCGAGGTCTACTATCCCGTCGATGGCTCGACCTGGACCGTGAGCGCGGGTCTCCGCTACCACACCGCCGAGGACACCATGCAGGGGACGTGGTTGGGGGCCTCGGACAACGACGAACCGCTCGTGGTCTCATGTCTCCGGCTGTGACGTCCGACGACGATCTGCGTGGCATCGGGCTGCGCGCGAGTCAGCTCGAGGTTCGCCTCGCTCGGGCGAACATCAAGCAGCGCCTGTTCTCGCGGCGGCGTGCGGTCCCGACTTTGGGGCGTTTCGAGATCGTGCGCCGGATCGGCGTCGGGGGCATGGGTGTCGTGTACGAAGCCCTCGACCCGCAGCTCGAACGCAAAGTTGCGCTCAAGGTCATGCGCGAGGATCGGGCTTCGAACTGGGATGCCGATCTGCTGCGCCGCGAGGCGCAAGGCATGGCGAAGCTCTCGCATCCCAATGTCGTGCCGGTGTTCGACGCAGGCGTCGCCGATGGGCGGGTCTACGTGGCGATGGCCTACGTGCCGGCGCCGAATCTGCGCGAGTGGGTGCAGACAAAGCGCTCGCCGGTAGAGCTACTCCAAGTGCTTCGACAAGCCGGGCTCGGTCTCGCCGCGGCCCACGATGCAGGGTTGGTGCACTGTGACTTCAAGCCCGAGAACGTACTCGTCCCCGACGACGGGCCGGCGCGCGTGACCGACTTTGGGCTCGCGCGCGTCCTCGATCCGTCCCGGGCATCGCTTCCCGGCGATGCTCCTTTGGCGGGCACGCCCGTATACATGTCGCCGCAACGCATGCGCGGCGAGACAATCGACGCCCGTGACGACCAGTGGGCCTTCTGTGTGACGTGCTTCGAGCTGCTCGGCGGTCGGCGTCCGTTCGCCCGCCCCGAGCGCGACCGCCTGCGTCGCGGTGCGTCGGTCGAGCTGCCCGACCTCCCGAGCGAAGTGCCAGGCAACGTCGCGCGAGCGATCCGACGAGGACTGTCGCCGCGGGTCGAGGACCGATTTCCCGGGATGCCCGAGCTGCTGAGCACGCTGACGCCTCCGCGGCCGGGTAAGCGATGGGAGCTTCTCGCCGCCGCGCTCGGGCTCTCGCTCGTGGGCGGGTGGTGGTTCACGACTCGGTCGACCGACTGCCCGCGCTCGGAGGACCGACTCCAGGGGATCTGGGACGCGCCCACGCAGAACCTCGTCCTCGATGCGATGCAGACCGCGAGTCCGTCACTCGCGAAGGACACATGGGCCCGATTGTCGCCATTGGTCGACCGGCACGTCGACGCTTGGCTCGACTCCCGGCGCTCGAGCTGCCTCGACGCACAACGAGGCGAAGTCTCCGCCGAGCAGCTCGACCGCACCATGGCCTGCCTCGACCGACAGCACGCGGAGCTCGAAGCCTTCGTCGACGTACTCGCCTCCGCGGATCCGGCCGCCGTTCGTCATGCCGTCGTCGCGGCCGCCAGTCTCGAATCACCCCAGGCGTGTCGCGAAGCGGCGGGTAATCCCGACGTGCGCCCCGCGGTGACGCGACTGCGGACGGAGGTTGCCCACGCCAGGGCGCAGCGACGTGCCGGTCAGGCCAAGGTCGCCGAGCCTCGGCTCGACGCCGCCGTCGCCAAAGCGGAGCGACTCGACGATCGCCAGACGCAGCTCGAGGCGCTTTACGAGCGTGGCCTCGTACGGATGGAGCTGGCCCGCCACGAGGAAGCGGTCGCGGACTTCGAGCAGGTCATCGAGCGCTCCGAAGGCGAACGAAGCGGAACGATCCCCGCCGAGGCCGCGCTGGCGCTCGTGGAGGTGGTCGGCGCCAAGCTCGACCGCCCCGAGGAAGGCCTGGCGCACGCCGACATGGCGAGCATGACGATCGCGTTGGCGGGCAATGACCCGATCCACCGCGCGCGTCTCGAGCTCGCGCGTGGACGCATGCTCGATCGTGCCGGTCGCTCGAATGCCGCGCGTCTCCATGCGACGGCCGGCTTGTCTGCCCTCGACACGCTCGAGACGACCGACGCGATCGAGCTGCACCGTGCCGAGGGCCTGCGAGTCATGGCGAAGATCGCCTTTTCCGAAGGGGAGGCGGGGCAAGCAGATCGCTACGCCTCGGACGCGCGCGAAATCTTCGAGCGCGTCCTCGGACCAAACCACCCGGAGATCGCGGAGACGCTCAATCTCCTGGGCGCGGCGAACCTTCGCCGCGGCCGCGTCGAGGACTCCATCGAGCGATTCGAGGGTGCGCTCGAAATCCTCGCGGTGGCCTACGGAACCGATCACCCTGCCTACGGCCGCGCGCTCGGCAACCTCGGAGCAGCTTTCGTCGATGCGGGCAAACACGACGAAGCCCGCAAGCGCTACGAACAAGCCCTCGCGATTCAGCGCGCGGCATTCGGCGACGCGGACTCGCACGTGGCCAGCATCTGGATCAACATCGGTGGGCTCGAGCACAGCGCGGGCAATCTCGACGCCGCGGTCGCGGCGTTCGAGCGAGCTTTCGACACGCTGTCGATCGCATACGGCCCCGAGCACCCGCACACGCTCGTGGCGTTGACCAACCTCGGACGGATGCAGTTTTTCAAGGGCGACCTCGAGGCATCGGAGACGTCGCTCCTGCGCGCGCTATCGATCCGTGAGCGCGACCTCGGGCCGGACCACCTCGAAACGGCGCGAGCCCGTCACGCCTGGGGTGTCCTCCAGCTCGAGCGCGGCCGCACGCGGGTCGCCCTCGAGGCCTTCGAAGCCGTTGCCAAGGTCTACGATCGCGTCGACGCGGCTCAGTTCATGCGCACTGAGCTCGAAGCCAACCTCGCCACGGCGCGCACACAGCTCGGGGGCGATTGATCAACCTTCGGGCTCGTACTCGTCGCAGGCCTGATCGATCAGCGCAACCGCCTGCTCGAAGACCGGAGGCATCGGGTCACACGGGTTGGCCGCGATGCCGCGTTCACCGAACATGGTGATGAAGTCCTGGAACGGCGGGGTCACGCCGGCGCCGGGCAAACACGTGTTGTCGACGCCAGGCATCGGGATGAAGCCGAGCACGACGATGTTGTCGGCCGATCCCCCTTTGGCGTCGACGATTGCCTGATACCAGGCGCTGGCGTCGCCTTGCGAGTCGTCACCGCTGGCGGGCGGATCGTCGGTGATCACCGTGAACACTAGGATCGCGTCGTCCCGCAGAAAGCCCTCGTTGCATCCGCCGGGATCGGTCAGCACCTGCGTGAACGACTCAGCCATCGACGTGAACGGCTGCTCGAACGACGAGCCCGAGATCCCAACCTGCGCGATGCAAGAGAACTTCGCGGCAATGTCGGCGTCTTCCGAGGTGAGATAGCGGCGCCCATCGGGAAGGCCGCAGTCCATGTTGCTCGCGCGTGCCCCATAGGGGCTGCGAACGCCGGCCCCAAGCGTCTCGTCGCACGCGTGCAGTCCCAGCGAGTCCCACGTGGTCCCGCACGTCCATCCCTCGCAGCAGCTCTCGCCGTAGCAGAGCATCGACGAGTTCTGCGACATGCACTGCGCTCGGTCCTCGCAGTGCGGCTCGAGTGGATTGGCGTCCGAGTCGATCACCATGATGTGGTGATCGGTCCCGGCGACTTCCTGCTGGATCGCCGAGATGAAGTCCGGAAACGCCGCCACGAGCGAGTCCTGCTCGTTGGCCATCGAGCTCGACGTATCGATCGAGAACAGGAAGTCGATCTTCTGGCAGCCGTCTTGGGTCTGCGGAACGTCGCCGCCCTCGGCGAGGTCGAACTTCACGCCGGTATCGCTGCTACCACCGGAGCCCGTGTCCTCGTCCTCACCCGTCTCGGACGTGACCGAGCCCGTGCCTTCGCCGCCGGTATCGGTCGTGCTCGTGGACACGCCCGGGCCCTGCGAGGTCCCCTGCCCCAACGTGCTGCCTTCTTCGGCATCTGCCGCGCACGCCGCTACGAGCAGCACCGCGACCCCGATCCCCCAGCGCTTCCAGCCCCCCACGGGGAGGACGATACCTCAGTCCCCCATTCGTGCGTCACTCAGCCTTCGAAGACGGCTTCGAGTGACGGCGCCGTCGCTGCGCGACCGAGCCATGCCTCGAGCTGGTCGGCGTCGCGCTGGGCCAGGATTCGGCCCTCGAGCGCGGCATCGACGACAAACTCGCGCGAGCGCAGTACGACGAGCAGAGCACGCGCTGCGCCGAGCGCTTCGCCCTGCTCTCGGCCTTCTTCCCGGCCCTCTTCCCGGCCCTCTTCCCGACCGCGCGCGAAGTACTTCCGCGCGAACTCGCTCTGGTATTCGTAGTTTCCGGCTCGCATCAGTGCCTCCATCCGCTCGCGTATCGCGTCGGTGAGACCAGCTTCGAGTATATCAGCCAGCCTTCCCTCCGCATCCTCCATCGATCCCGCGAGCGCCTCGAACGTCCAGAGCGCCTGCTCCGCACTTCTTGGGTCATCGAGGTGGCTCAAGGTCGACAACACCGCCAGGGCCGGCGCTCGTTTGGCCTCCTCCTCGGTCACCCAGGGCACCACATCGGGCCCGATCACGCGCGGCACGATCACGTTGCCATGCCCGAACAAAATCGGCTTCGCTGCCCAGCGCGCAACCTCGGCAAATGGTGTGATCACGATCAGCTCGACCCAGCAGTCATAGCGATCGTGGGCCGACCCGAGATAGTGCACCCAGACCCGACGCTTCGCCTCGCTGATCCAGAGCTGGACCTCGATGACGAACACCACCCGCGGAGCCCGTGCGCTGGGCGTGGCGAAGACCGCGTCCGGCAGGAGCTGCTTCATCTTCGGCGTGGTCTGCTCGGTGGAGAGCGGGACGAACGGTCCAGCCGTCGACCCAGCCACAGAGGAGATGAGTCGCGCGACGAGATCCGGGCGAGCCACAAAGAGTTCGCGAAGTGCCTCGTGCAGAGCGCCGGCCGTCATCGATACGTCCGAAGTGCACCGGGCATGCCACCGAGTTCGTCCGTGGGATTCCAGGTGATGAGGAGATTCCGGCAGGACGGATGGCCAGCATGCGGGCCACCGGTGGCCAGCATGCGGGACGCTTCGACCGGCCGGCCGGGTCAAGCGTTGCAGATGGGCCTCGCGTTTTTGTCCAGCCCGTGCGGCCCACACGTCCCGGTCCTCAGTCCCCGGCGAGCCAGTCCGTGAACGGCCGGTGCTCGATCGCGTCCTCGTCGATGAGGGCCATCGACCCTTCCCCGTCCTGGTATCCGACCTTCTTCAGCTCCGGGAAATGGCCGCGGTCCCCTTCGCGACGGTCGCCGCCTTGCAGGTACACCAGGTCGGCGTTGGAGGTGTTCCGCACCAGATGCGCCGGCCCGCCGGGAGGAAAACCGACGAAGTCGCCCGCGTGGATCGGCACCTCGCGGTCGTCGAGCCGTATGTGCCCAGTGCCCGACACGACGTAGATCCATTCTTCCTGCAACGAGTGCACGTGCAAGGCAAAGCTCTCACGTCCGGGAGGCAACCGAGCGAGTGAGACCCCGAGATGGGACAGTCCGGTCCGATCGCTGAGGCGGGTCATGAACAGCTCCGACCGATCGTTGAGCGGATGGCTGATGTGAATCGCCTCGCTCGCATCGAGCTGGGTGGTGCGAACGACGAGATCTTCGGGGGCCTTCGACTCGGACATGCCGCGAGGAGTATGCCTACTCTTCGGCGGGGTCGTCTTCGAGGCGATCGGCGTAGCGCGCAACGACGCTCTCGAGCTCGACGATCGCGGCATCGTTGGCCTCCGCGTCGAGATCGCCGGGCTGCTTCCGGGCCCGCTTGCGATACTCGAGCGCAGCACCAGCGAGCGCAATGCCGTAGTACATGCAGTCTGCGGCCTTGATGTACGATTCGGCGGAGTCGTCCGGCATTTGCGCGACGCAGTCCTTGCCGACCTTGGTCTCGAGCCCGGTCTCCGGATCGACCACCGCCCAGAACAATCGGCTCCGAGCCTCCTTGCTCGCTTCGAGGTACGCCGAGTCAGGGAACTGCTTGGCGAGTGCGTTGTGAATATGGATCGCCTTGCCGATCACACCGGCCTCTTCGAAGCACTGCGCCGCGTCGACGAGATACTCGACCGATCCCGCATCGTCGGGAGCCGCGTTGAACGGCGCGATGAACTCCTTCTCGCACTCCTTGGCATCGCGCTCGATCGAAGCACGCGTCGGAGCCTCCTCCTTCGGTTCCGCGGTCTCCGACGCGGCGCGACGGGGCCGGGATTCGGATCGCCGCGGCACGGATGGGGTGCTGCTCGCGACGCGACCCGAGGCTTCGGACGGCGGCTTGCTGTCGGCCTCGGTGGCGACGATGGACTCGACCGACTCGCTCGGTTCGACCGTGGACTCCTCGTCGTGTGCCATGCATGCGAGGTACCCAACGCAGGCGAGGCCCGACAGCGCAACGGTCGAGGCAATGGCTTTGATCTTCGTGCTCGTGGACATGGTGGCTCCCATTGATGCAGGAGCCTCGGCCCCGGTCGGGAACCCGCCCAGCACCACCACGGCGCCGTACCAACGGGATCGCGTTCCGAAGCGTCGATCGAGCTCCTGCCTCATCCGCCGCAGTCCCTCGTGCACACGCCATCGCACCGTCCCATCGGGACATCCCAGGTGCTCGGCGATCTCGGTCAAGCTGCGGTCGCCGTAGAAGCGCTCGCGCAAGACGATGCGGTAGGGTTCATCCAGGTCGTTCAACACTTCGGCGACCACACGCGAGACCTCCTCGGCCTCGGCGTGCTCGTCCGGACGCGGCGCGCTTTCATCCTGCACGACGAGCGGTTGCAGCTCGTCCCAGCGCCGTGCCCTCCGAGCGCGGGCCCTCACCGAGTTGCGTAGGACCTGGCGAAACCAGGCCCGCGGCGAACGAGTCGGTGGGGGCTTGTCGAGCGCCGCCACCCACGTGTCCTGCACGTGATCGTCGGCGTCGTCCGGACCCGCCAAATGGCGGGCAAGTCCGCGCAGTCCTTCGGTGTGAGCGACCCACTGCGATCGGTCGGTGTCTTGGAGCTCCGTCACCTTCCGATCCCAGGATGAACGACGAGGTCGTTTCGTTGGGTCGCAGGGGACGATTTTCTTTGAACGCTGTATTCGGACGCCTACGCTGCTATCAAAGCCGGTGCTCAGTCAGCCAGCGCTCGGTCTCGGCCACGTCCGGGGCAAAGCGCTTTCCGGTAGCGCGGTACGCCTCGAGCGCCTGAGCCATGAGATCGCGCGCGCGCTCGCGGTCCTCACCGACGGCCCAAAGGGCACGCGCCAGATGCTGACGAGCGTCGGCGAGCTCGATCGGATTGCGGTCGACCTCGTCGGCGATCTTCACCGCCCGCTTCGCATCCTCGACGGCTTCGTCTGCGCGCTCGAGCTCGAGGCGTGCCTTCGAACGGCCCTGCAGTGGATTGAGCAGAGCAGGATGCTCCGCACCGAGCTTGGCTTCACGCAGCTCGTCGTAGCGTTCCGACGATGACCGCGCGCGCGAGCCCAAAGTCAGCCAGCCGGGACCGACCATCGGATCCGACGAGAATGTTCGCCGGTTTGACGTCTCGATGGACGATGCCCGCGTCGTGGGCCGCCGCGAGCCCTTGCCCTGCCGCGACGGCGAATCGGAGAACCTCGACGAAGCGGGCCCGCGATCCGGGCTGATGCTGCACGCACCAAGTCGAGAGCGTCCCCGCTTCGACGTACTCCATCGCGATGTAGACCCGGTCCCCCTCGACGCCAACGTCACGGATCGTCAGGACATTGGGGTGCTTGAGCTTCGCGAGCGCCTGAGCCTCGCGCACGAACCTAGCTCGCATCGGCTCGTCCGAGCCACCGGCGATGTCGACGAGGTCGCTCGGCGGGTCTGCGGACATCGCCGCAGTCTACCCGGGCCGAGCGACTTCGCGCACTCGCTTCTGGCTCTTACAAGCAGGCCTGGACCGAGTCACAGGGCGGGCAAGTGTCCGTGCAGGCTGGGCACCAGCCGCACGTGATGCAGCCAAGGGTCCCGCCGTAGCCGATCGAGATCATGCAGGCCAGCGGCTGTGGCTCGGCCTCCTGGGCCTTGAGCTCGCCCGGATAGGCAGCATCGGAGCGTAGCGACTCGGCATCCTCCGCAAGGTCCTCTTCGGTTTCACAGTCGTCACACCAGACGATTTCCGGGTTTTCGACCGGTACTTCGTCGAGAATCTGCTGCTCGAGCTCGGCGAAGTCTTCGTCAGTGGGAGCGACATCCTCGACCTGGCAGGCGGGGAGCACGGTGACGGTGAGTGCGATGGCGACGGTGGTGAACAGCTTGTTCATGGTCTTGGCCTCTGGTGCCGCCGTAGACCACCGACCCACAGTTTCGATCACGGCTTTCGAAAAAAGTTCGTGAAAGTCGTGAACACCCCACTGGACCCGCGGCTCTACCGGCCCGTGAGCAAAGCAAGACGACCCTCTGTTCATCACCGATCTGCATCTGCCCACGTCGGTTTTTCGCTTCTGCTTCTCGCTGCGGCATGCAGCGGCGACGACGACGAGGCGCTGGACGGCGACAGCGAAACCGAAGGCGGCCTCGCGGATGACGTCCATGGAATCGCCGCCGCCAGTCCGGGTCCGGGCGGTTTGGAGGCCGTCGCGGCTCAATCGCCGGCCACCGCCGGTGACGTGACTTCACCGTACGTCTTCACGTACCCGAGCCGCGCTGATCGTCTCAGCCCCGGCACCTTCATGAGCTCGGGAGGCGGCCACGGTCAGTCCAATACATCTTGGGACACGGGTGCCGCGCGATTCGACGGCTCCGAGTGGGTGAGCTGGGTCGCCAACGCGAAAGATCCCGGAAGCGCCGGTGGCACCACGGTCATGAACAGCGAGAGCACGACCTTCGACGTGCCGCTGTTCGCTCCGGAAGACGGTGAAGTGATCGGGTGCTGGCGCAACGCGCCCGACCGTCCGGGAGCAGGCCTTGGGTACGACTTCAACGGCGACGGGGTCTTCGATGAGGGCGCCAAGACGGCGAGCGGGAACTTCTTGCTGATCCGTAACGCCACCGGCAACCACATGCTCTACTACGCTCACCTCAAGCAGGACAGCATTCCGAGCGAGCTGTGTCCGCTTGCTGCGACCGAAGACTGGCCCTCGAAGGTCAAGGGACCAAGCTGCGACGAACCGGTCTACCTCCAGCGACCGTACGCGGCCACCGTGCTGGACACACCGGTCCCGATCAGCGCCGGCGACTTCATGGGGCGCATCGGCAACTCCGGCGCATCGACGGGGCCACATACCCACCTCGCCGTCTACCCGCTGTACGACGACCCTGCTGGGCACTGGTGCTACGCCAACTCGGTCCCGATGCAGTTCTCCAACCTCTGGGAACAGATCCGCGACGATGAAGCGGCTCCGGCAGACGACGGGTGGGACGAGCTCGGAGGAGGCGAAGCCGGACCACCGCCGAAGTTCTCCTTCCTTGCCGGCCCCAAACATCCCGCCACCTATGCGCGCACCCAGTACCTCCTCGGCGACTACGACGGCGACTCCAAGGACGACTTGCTCTGCCATGACGTCACGAGCGGCCGCGTCTGGGTGGACCGCATGGACGACGGCCTCGATGGCACCGACGTGGCCGAAAACCACGCCTTTTGCAATGGCGACGGACTCGATGGGCGCGAGCGCGTCCACGTGGGCGACTTCAACGGCGACGGAAAAGACGACCTGATGTGCCACAACCAGGTCACGGGCACGCGCGCCTTCGACTTCGCCTGGGCCGATGGACAACTCAACGGAGCGCAGCTCACGTACAACAACGACTGGTGCAGCAACGACAACCAGCTGCTGTACGTCGGCGACTTCGACAACGACGGCAAGGACGACTTGCTGTGCCACGACTTCGAAACGGGCTACCGGTACATCGATCGCGGCTACAACAACCTCAACGGCAACACGGACAAGGCCTACTACGACGGTTGGTGCAACGCACCGCACCAGTTCGTCCACGTCGGGCGGTTCCGGTGGGGCACCTACGGAGACGGGCTGCTGTGCCATGACTCGGTCACGGGCATGGTTTGGATCGACACTCCCCAGAGCCCGACCACCATCGCGTCGACCGGGGACGTGCTCGGTGCCGAGCACCACGATCAGACCCGCCCGAACTTCTGCAAGGGCGGCGCGCAGAAGCTCTTCGTCGCCAACGTCAACTCGGGCGTGATGAGCGAGCTCGTCTGCCACGACAGCGACACGGGCGAGTACTGGATCGACGAGCCGGACTTCAGCTTGCCGTATTACGACTCGATCAACTGGTCGAGCGGCCCTACGGATTGGTGCACGTCCCAGTACCAGCGCCTGCGTTTCGGCGACGTCGATGGCGATGGTCGCGACGATGCCGTGTGCTTCGACCAAGCGCTGGGCCGGCGCTGGTACGACCTGTCGGACGGCGCGAGCGTCTACTTCGACGCCGTGACCGACGATGATGCCTACGTCGGTTGGTGCTACGGCGACACCCAGGGGCTGCACTGAGCCCGAGCCTGGCTCTCCAGCGCTCGAATACGGCGTCGCAGGGCGTTTTTTGGATCATCGATGCTGCGCCCCCCGACAACCGGAGCGATGACGTCGAGCCACTTCAGACTTGGATTGTGCCTGATCGCCGCGAGCCAGGCGGCTTGTTTCGACGACTCGGTCGAGGCGAGGCCCCCGACCCTGCTCGTCGACGTCGACCCACTCGAGCACGTCGTCGGGATCCCCTTCGACGCCGAGATCACCATCGCGGCGGACAAGGGGTTGTACGAGGTCGACTTCCTGCTCGATCCCGCGCTGACGGGGAGCGATGGGGAGATGGTCACGGTCGAGCAGTTCGAGCACGACACCCGCGGCGAGGCGACGACACGGATCGAGCACGAGATCGTGTGCTTGTTTGCGGCCCCCTCGGCCCGCGCCATTGCGCAGCTTCGCTACCAAGGCGGGGACGACGTACTGGCCGAGTCCGGCGTCACGATCAACTGCATCGCGCCGAACGCTGGCGAAACGGATGGCTCCGACGGCTCCGACGGCTCCGACGACTCCGACGACTCCGACGGCTCCGACACGACCGATGACACTGGCGGAGCCTCTTTCGACGCAGATGTACTGGCGTTCGACTTTGCGGAGTTCGGCTACGCGATCAGTCTCAACGAGCCCCCGACGATGTCCGAGGGCACGCCGGTGGAGGTTCAAACGAGCCGGCTGCGAGCGGAACGCGATGGCGACAGCTACCGCGTGCTGGTTCACTACGAAGCGGGCGCAACAGAGCGAGGTGTGCTCTATGGCGTCATCGAGGACGATGTCGAAGGGCTCGAGCGCTTCGAGCTGCCGGACGCCACGGTCCTGGTCGACAACGCGTTCAACGGCACAGAGTTCGTCCTCACCACCCTCGACGCTGGCATCTACCTCTTCGATGGCACGTCGATGATCGAAGCGAATGCGCCGTCGGGTGCGACCGCTGTCGAGTGCAACGGCCTGGTGTGCATCGCCGCGGCCCAGCCCATCGGCGTGCTGCGCTCGGAGGACGGTGGTGCCAACTGGGCGACGCGACCTGGGCAGGACTTCGCTCTGAGCGGGCTGGCGTACGGGAATGGGCTCTTCGTCGCGTACGACGCGTTCAACGGGCAGATGCTCGCGTCCGACGACGATGGCGAGAGCTGGGCCACAGGGACCTTCGACGGCGTCAACGGCCCTTCGCCCATCGAGTTCGGCAATGGCACCTTCGTAGGCCCCGACGTTGCGACCGGGACCATTCTGTACAGCAACGACGGGCTGTCCTGGGACACCGGCACCACCCCCATCGGGATCAACGCCGTCAGCTACAGCGACCGCGCCCAGGCCTGGGTCGGCATCTCGGCCGCGGGGGCGTTGCACGCGGTAACTTCGTCCGACGGCGAAACCTGGTCGGAGCTGGACGGGGTAATGGGGCAGTCGATCTTCTCGACGGTGGTCGGTCTGGACTGACCCCCGGCCTCAGTTCGCGTACGCAAACCGAGTCGACCCATCCGCACCGTCGAGGACCGCGACCTGCCGGCACATCTCGACCACCACATCTCCGTGGTGACAGAAGTGCTCGCTCGCATCCTCGAGGTCGCGCTGCCACAACAGTTTCCCATCGGGACCGAAGGCCTTGAGGGCGACCTTGTTGTCACCGAGCTCGCAGCGAACGACGGCCATTGCGCCGTGGCCGCGCACGTGCGCCCAGTTCCCGGCGAGCGGATGGGGCGCCGCGACGGGTCGGCCATTCGCGGCGTCGAGCACCACCAGGTGCTTGCCCATCGGCGAGTTGAGCGTGACGAACACGCGGTCGCCAATCCGTGTCGTCGTGTCGACGGTGGCCCTCTTGATCGGCATCGCGTCGCCGTGCGTGCGCCCCATCAATCGAGCAAAGAAACCTCCCTTGCGCGGACCGGAGCTCGCGCTCACAGACCATAAGCGCTGAGAAAACGATCCCGTCACGACCAGCGTCGCGTGATCGTTGGCAGCCACACCTTCGTCCACGGCCTCGAGCGAGTCCTCGTCGACGCACCACTTCTCGGCACCGGTCGCCGCATCCAAACACGCCAGCGCCCCGTCGCCTTCGGAGTTCGTCACCTTCGCGAACAGGTGCACGCCGGACAACAGCGCGCTTTGCAGCTCGCGCGTCCACCTGACGTCGCCGTTGGCGTCACGAAGCTGCGCCGGCGCGTCCTCGATGAATACGAGCACGCCGACCCCGGGCACGATCGTGTAGTCGCCGTCGGCGGGCATCTCGTTCCAGATCAGACGCCCCGAATGCAGATCGAACACGTGCAGCCCGTCGTCGTCGGTCTGGACCACGGCACGCGCCCCCTCGGGGGTCTCGAGGATGTCGATCGCGAGGTAGTCGGTCGCGCCGTCGAGTCGCCATCGATTGCTGTCTTGCTCGAGGTCCGTGTTGGTGCGAACCCGCCACAGCTCATGACCGCTGCCGGCGTCGAAGCACGCGAGCGAGTTCTCGTTGAATACGAAGACGTAGTTGCCTCGGATCGCAAAGCGGGGGGTCCAGACGCCGAACGAGGCCATGAATTCGCCCGTGCCCTGCCAAACGCACTGGCCGGTGGCCGGGTCGACCATTGCCGGCCGCCACCCGCCGGTGGCCGAGCGCACCCCGCCGAAGACCCGTAGCCCGGCCGGCGTCACAACCGGCGAAATCCCCGAATGCTCGTCGAATACCCTCGTCATCTCCGCGATCTCCTGCCGCCCCCCAACGCAGCTTCGTGGCCGGCAATGGGGTCGTACCCGCACCCACGCGGATGTTCCGCGGATTTTCTCCGCCGGCAGTATGCTCCCCCCGCGCATGCTTCCTTTCGCGCTGTCTCGCTTCATTGCCGCGCACTTCGACGCGCCCAAGAACGAGCCCGAGGTGTCGGTGCGCTGGAAGAAGCTGCACGGCCACTCGATGGCGACCGGGCTTCAGGCCTACATGGCCCTCGGCGGCATGGAGGGCTTTCAGTTCACGCCGCAGATCGACGACGGCAACCGGGTCCGCGCCGAGTCGCGCACGCCATTCGAAGACGCGCTCAACGACGCCCAGAGCGCCGGCTCCCAGCTCCCGCTGCTGGAGCCGTTCGTCGGCACGCTGGGAATCGGCAAGACCAAGGCCGGCGCTCCCTACTTCGCTTTGATCTCGGTTCGCAGCGCACGAGCTCCCGTCGTCGGATGGCGGCCGACGGGTCCTGCCCTCGACCTGCCATGTGCTGACGACGTCAGCTCGTTCGCCGCGCTCAACTACATCTCCGCGGCCGTGCTCGGTCGCGGAGTGCACCCGGGCACGCGCGGTCTCAAACCGCTCATCGGTGCGCTCGACGACCGCGTCGCTTTTCCGCCGCCCTACGACGGCCTCGAACAGCGACTCGCGGTGGGCGACCTCTTCCCGGTCGAATGGACGCCCGATCCTCCGCCCCATCGCTTCTATCTGCGGTCCGCCTATCTCATCGAGATGCTGACCAAGGGCGAGTTCTCGATGGACGCTTGGGCGGACTTCGAACAGCCGGAGCTCGACCCCACGCGGGCACTGCGGAACATCGCCAAGAGCACCCCCACCGCGATGTATTGGATGTGGCGGCTGTTCTTCGAGGGTCATGACGAGGGTCTCGTCGCGGTGCTCGATGCGGCGCGCACCTCGAAGGCGGCCTGGATCATCGACGCGGCGCGGATCGTCGGAGAGCTCGCGAAGGGTCGCAAACGGCTCGGCGTGATCGATGACGTGCAAGCACTACGGGAGTACGTGGCCAAGACGGTCAAGGACCCGGCCATGCTCGCCGCCCGCAAAGCAGCGCAGCGACGCGACACGGTGGACAAGCGGATCGGCTCGATGCGGGTGCCCAGCGGCATGAAGTTCGAGCCCACCACCAAGGTTCCGCCGGCGGACGAGCAGACCGAGACGTCACCGCTGGCGATCACCGAAGGCGGGCTGAGCCATCAAACCGACGACGGGCCTCGGCTCGTGCTCCCGCCCGAGCCTGGCACGCGCTTCGTCGATGCGGTTGCCCTGGAGGACGGCTTGTTCGCGGTGCTGAGCGAAAAACCCGGCGAGAAAGCCACGCGTCGTCGGCTCACTCTCTACAAGCACGGCGAGCACCGCACGATGCGACTGGGTGGGCAGGTCTTTCAGGATTTGATGGGCAGCTCGGGGCTGGTCGGCGTCACCAGCGGCACGGTCGCGCTGTGGAAGGAAGCCGTCGAAGAAGAGCGCATGTTCCCGTGGACGGGACGCACCACGATCTACGCGGTCATCAAGGGCAACCTCGTCTCGCTCGGCGGTGCTTCGTACGACTGCGTTGGCGTTCGCAAGGCCGGGGGCGAGCTGTATGGCATGCGCGCAGACGGCTCGGGCTATCGCGCGACGAAGATCGACGAGGCGATCGACAACCAGTCCAAGTTCCACTCGGGACCACGCTTCGCTCCGATCCCGGTCAAGGACGCCCCTAGTGAAGAAGGCTGGCGCGACGTCTACGAGCCAGGCCCGGTCACGCGCGACAACGGCATGCTGCGGTGGAAACGAGGCCCCCTGCCCCGCTCGGGTGCCTGCCCGGAACATCTTGCGAGCGGGGACCTCGGCGTCGCCACCTCCCGTGACGGCAAGGTTGCGTGGCTGATGACGCGCACGGGCAGCCGGATCGACCAACTCGACCTGGCGACGGGCAAGCTCGAGCTGCTGTGCGAATGGCCAGCCGAAGAAGGGTGGCCCGTCGGCGTCGCCGAAGCGGGCAACGACCTGGTCCTGGTGTCAACCTGGCGCATTCGTGTGCTCAAGTCCGACACGCGCAAGCTGCTGTGGTCCAAGGACGCCGAGGAAGCCCGATCCGTGGCGGCGCTACCGTCGCGCCACTTCGCCGTGCTCGGGCGCGGCGGCAGCGGCCCAGGCATCCTGACGATCTACTACGTGCGAGACCTACCCGAGGCACCGGAGAACGAATCGGACGCGGCCGGCGAGTGGTCCAGCTACGGTTACTCGGGCGAAGAGATGTTCTTGGTCACGCGTCCCGAGGCGATCGCGATCGCCGGCGAAAGCACGCGAGGCTTCCTGGACCCGGAAATCCTCGACAAGGTGCCCCACTGGGCGCGCTCGCGGGGATGGTTTGGTGAGGCGGCCGACGGTGACGATCACCATCACGACCAAAATCATCACGACCACCACGACTGCGACCACGACCACTAGTCGTTGGGAAGATCGCGCCGAATCGGTGGCCGCACCCGCCACTACACACCACCACACTGCGGTTTCGCGCCGAAACAGGTACCGTATCCGCAGGGGTGATGGGGGCAACGAGATCGCGGAGCTGGCTCGGACTGATGTTGGGCGGCACGCTCGCGTGGCTTGGCGGCTGCACGAACTCGAGTTCGTTCGAGTGCAACTCGAGCAGTCAGTGCTCGCGCTCCGGCATGTGCCAGCCGATCGGGTTCTGCAGTTTCCCCGATGCCGAGTGCGCTTCGGGACAGCGTTTCGGCGACGCAGCCCCTGAGGGCGTTGCCGGCAAGTGCGTACCGCCGGATCCAAACGAACCAATCGGTGGCACCGATGGCAACGGTGAAGGAGACGGCGGCGAGACCGACGGCATGACCGGCGGCGAGGACCCCGAGCCCGCGGAGTGCGGCAACGGAATCGCCGAGGGCGACGAGGACTGCGACGGCAGCGACCTCTCGCAGACCGCATGCGGCGACCTGGGCTTCGCCGGTGGCTCGCTGCAGTGCAACGACGACTGCACCTTCGACACTGCCTTCTGCACGCAATGCGGCAACGGTGAGCTCGATGGCGAGGAGGAGTGCGACGGCTCGGCGTTCGCCAACGAGGCGACCTGCGCCGACGTCGGCCTGGGCGACGAGAGCGAACCGCTGGGATGCACCGCCGAGTGCCAGGTCGAGTTCGGTATGTGCAGTGCGTGTGGCGACGGCATGGTGATGTCGCCCGAGCAGTGCGACTCGGGAGACGTGGGTTCCGCGTCGTGCGAGAGCCTCGGCTTCGATGGCGGCACACTGCAATGCGATACCGGCTGCGTCTTCGACACCTCGTCGTGCGCCCTGTGTGGCAACGCGGAGCAGGAAGACGGCGAAGCGTGCGACGGCGCCGACCTCGGCGGCGAGACCTGCGACACCCAAGGCTTTCAGGGCGGCGCGCTTCAGTGCACCTCCGCGTGTGCGTTCGACACGAGCGAGTGCTTCATCTGTGGCGACGGCACGGTATCGGGCAGCGAAGAGTGTGACGCGGACGAGTTCGACGGTGCATCGTGCGAGTCGCTCGGGTTTTCCACGGGAACGCTCACCTGCACCGGGACCTGCACGATCGACGCGTCGGAGTGCAGCGACTGCGGCAACGGAGCGATCGACGGGCCGGAAGCCTGCGACCAGCTCGACCTCGACGGTCAGAGCTGCGCCACGCTCGGGTTCTTCTCGGGCAACCTCAGCTGCAACGACGACTGCACCTTCAACGTCGGCGCCTGTGAAGGCACCGGCTGCGGCGACGGCGACGTCAACGGCGACGAGGACTGCGATGGCTCGGCGCTCGGAGGGCAGACGTGTGGATCGCAGGGCTTCGACGGTGGCTCGCTCGGGTGCAACTCCGACTGCACCTTCAACACCGGCGCTTGCTACGAGTGCGGCGATGGCAGCATCAACCCGGGTGAGAGCTGCGACGGTGGAGCACTAGGCGGCCAGACGTGCGCATCACAGGGTTTCGACGGCGGTAGCCTGAGCTGCAACTCGATGTGCGGCTTCAGCACCGGCAGCTGCTACGAGTGCGGCGACGGGCAGATCAACGCCGGCGAAGAGTGCGACGGCAGCTCGTTCGGCGGGGCGACATGTGCCAACTCGGGCTTTGACGGTGGCTCCCTGAGCTGCAACTCCGCTTGCGACATCGTGACCACCGGCTGCTACGAGTGCGGCGACAACAACGTCAATCCCGGCGAGCAGTGCGACGGCGCCGACCTCGACGGAGGCTCGTGCACGGGCCTCGGTTTCGATGGCGGCACCCTGAGCTGCAACGGCAGCTGCAACTACAACACCAACAACTGCTACGAATGCGGCGACGGGCAGATCGATCCCGGCGAGGAGTGCGACGGCAGCAACCTCAACGGGCAGACCTGCTCGACTCAGGGCGGCTCGGGCGGCACCTTGAGCTGCAACCTGAACTGTACGCTCAACACCAGCGACTGCTGGATGTGCGGCAACGGTCAGGTCGACCCGGGCGAGCAGTGCGACGGGCCGTGGCCCGGCTGCGAGATCTGCATCGGCTGCATGCTCGACGATTCGTTCTGCTGCGGCGGCCCGGGCAAGAAGATCTGCCCCTGAGCCCGGTGACGCGCAGCGTGGCGTCGCCATGTGGTGACCTCGAGCATTGAACGCCGCGGGCGCGAGCACTTCGCTGACCTGGTCATCGGGGCAGGCGGCGCGTTCCCGCTCTCGTCGTGCTTCCGTCCCACGGACTGTCGGTTCCATCGAAAGGTACCGACCTTCATCATCTGAGCCGATCCCATTCGAGGTCGCATCGGTTTCAGTGAGCGATTGCCACGGCCGGGGCGCGAGACTGGCGCAAACGACGCGCGTGCTATTGGACACCTGCGCGCTGCGTCAACACTGCTAGTCTTTTGACGCTGGGTTGAGTGAAAGTCGGGGGACTGATGAACCGAAGCTGGATTTGCATTGGCGTGCTGAGCACGCTGTCGATGACTGGGTGCCCGGAGCCCACGGGCGAGGCGAACGAGACGGGTTCGATCGACCCGGACGACGACGACGACGACGCCGTAGCCACCGGCGGTCCTGCTGCCAGCACCGGAACGCCCGATCCGGACGACGGCGGAACCACGGTTGGCATGGGCACGGGTGACGACGACGATGACGACCCCGAGTCGCCAATCAAGCTCGACGTCAATGGGGTACCGGACGCACCCGCGGGTGGTTTCTGCCCGGTCATCACGGTCGAGTCCGAGCCGATGGTGGTGCCCTCCGACATCATCATCGCGGTCGATACCAGCGGCAGCATGAGCCAAGAGGCGCAGGACGTTCAGGACAACCTCAACGCGTTCTCGCAGCAGATCGTCGACGCAGGCGTCGATGCTCGCGTGGTGCTGATCGCCTCGGGGCCGACCGCATTCGACGGCATTTGCATCGATGCGCCGCTGGGCAACGGCGGATGCCCGAGCTCGGACGACAACGAGCCGCTGTTCCTCCACGTGGACCAGCTCGTCTTCAGCAACGACGCATACGACCTGATCATCAGCACGTACCCGCAGTGGCAGACGATGATGCGCCCGGAGGCGGTCAAGCAGCTGCTGATCGTCACGGACGACAACTCCTGGACCAACTGGGAAGACTTCGACGCTTCGTTCGTGGGCCTCGACCCGACGCACTTCGGGTACACGCAGCACGGCATCGTCAGCATGAGCAACTGCCCGTTCGCGGCGCAGGTCGGTCAGGAGTACATCGACCTTGCGGCGGAAAACGGCGGCATCATCGGCGACCTGTGCTCCCAGGACTTCCAGCCCGTATTCGACGAGCTGGCCAACGCGGTTGTCGACAACTCGATCCCGTGTTCCTACCCGCTGCCGGATGCCTCCGGTGGCCCGCAGGACGCCGAGACCGCGGAGGTCCAGGTCGACTTTGGCGACGGGCTGCAACCGGTCGAGCCGGTGGAAACGCCCGCCGAATGCGAGGACGATGAGGACAACTGGTTCTTCGACGATCCGCTGAACCCGACGTCCATCATCTTCTGCCCGCAGACGTGCCTGCGTCTCAAGCAGACCAAGGACGCCAGCGTCGAAATTGCGATCACCTGCGCTCCGGCGTCGGATTAGCCGGACTCGGATCCACGCGCGATCCGGATGGCGTCCAGCCGCTCTTCGAGCTCGGTATCCGCGTGTGGGCGAGCGGCCCGGATCAGTTCCAGGATGCCTCGCCAGCCTCTCTTGCCGGGAGTTGACGTCGGAGTCCGCGTGCCGTTGGGTTGATCGGAGCGACTGCAACGGCGGCTAGTTGTTTGCGGGTTTTGGGATCAATGGAGGGTCGCGAATGGGCGATTTCGGCCATTGCCGGCCATGAAAAACGTAGCTTGAGATACCGGTTTTTTCGGGTACATTGGGGGCACGATGCCCCGGTTCGCCGCCCCGCCTCCAGCCTGCGACCCGTCCTCCGACCAACTCGCGCAGGAGCTCGCTGCTACTCGACAGCAGGTCGCACGCCTCGCCAGCGAGCGTAGTCGCCTCATGTCCGCTCTTTCCAGTGCTCGGAACCGGATCGTCGAGTTCGAGCGCGTAGCCCAGTCACGCGCTCGGCAGGAGGAGGATGAGGTTGAGGACGTTCGCCGCGTCGAGCAGGACCACGCTCGTGAAATGGCGGTCGCTCGCGGCGTCATCGAAAGCCTCGAGAGTCAATGTGAGCGCGCCGATGCACGCGCAAGCGCTTACCGTGCCGACCTCGAGCAGGAACGGCAAAAGAACGCCGCACTCCGTCGGCAAGTCGCCGATCTCACCGGCGGTCGCCGGAGATCGATCAGACCCAGCACCGCACCACCGCCGTCGCTCGAGCGACACCAGCGCCCCACAGTCGAGCTCGCCGCAGTTCAGTAGCCTGAGCCGCTCGCCGCCGAACCAGGCGTAACTTCGGGATTGACGGGCGTGCTGCCCCCAGGGCACCGTGTTTCGATGTTGCGGTGTGTAGTTGGGATATCAGTCTGGGCGCTGCTGCTCGCGTCTGCCTGCGATGAAGACGATACGTTGACGCCAAAGCAATGTGAGCGCGAAGGCGGAACCGTTGTCGGCGACCCTGGCGACGGATCGGTTCACGATCCGGAGTACCGCTGCGAGAAGAGTGGGGAGCCGCCCATCGGGACGATCGTCACCGAGGACGGGGAGCCATTCGGCATCGAGGGCGCCGTTTGCTGCAAATGAGCCGAGCCGAGCGCTAGGAGAAGCGGCATTCGGGCTGATCGCGGCCAAACTTCGTCATGACGAAGTGCCACAGCTGCCCCTTGCGCGAAGACGAGGCTCCCGTTGCGGCGAGCAGGTAGTAGCGCCAGAGGCGATAGAAACGATCGTCGTACACGCTGTGGTCCAGCGTGTCGTAGCCGGCGTTGAAGTTCTCCCACCAGGCCATCAGCGTCGGGGCGTAGTGCGGCCCGATGTTCTGCACGTCTTCGAGGACCAGCAGACCATCGATCGCCTTGCCGAACTGCGCGATCGAAGGCGAGATGGCGTTGGGGAACAGGTACTTGTCGACGAAGCCCTCGCTGCGCAAGCGCGAGTGGTTGTTGCCGATGGTGTGGACGAGCGCAACGGCTTCGTCGGTCATGCAGCGCTCGACGACCTCCATCATGGCGCGGTGGTTCTTGTAGCCGATGTGCTCCATCATCCCGACGGACACGACGGCGTCGAACTGGCCCTGCGCCTCACGGTAGTCGGCCATGCGGAACTCGACCGGAAGATCGCCCGCGCGTGACCGAGCAAGCTCGAGCTGCGCCTTGGAGACGTTGTAGCCGACGACCTCCACGCCGTACTTCTCGGCGGCAAAGATCGCGAATCCTCCGAAGCCGCAGCCGAGCTCGAGGACTCGCATGCCGGGCTGAAGCCCGAGCTTGCGGCAGATGAGATCGAGCTTGAGCTCCTGCGCGGTATCGAGATCGTCGGTGTCCTTGAAGTAGCCGCACGTGTACTGCATCCGCTTGTCGAGCATCAGCTCGTACAGGTCGTTGCCGATGTCGTAGTGGGCACGGGCCGACTTCTCCGAGCGCTTCTGGCTCTGGAGGTTGAGCACCACGGCCTTGAGGACCCCCATCCGCATCCGCCAGTCGCCTCGCAGAACGAGGTGGAGCTTGGCGCGGAGGATCTTGTGGATCATGACCTGGAGCTGGTCACAGTCCCACCATCCGTCGATATAGGACTCGCCAAGACCGAGATCACCGTGGCGCAACAACTTGCCGTAGAACGCCGGGTCGTGGACGGTGACGTCCCAGGGCCGTGAACCGCCGATTTCGACGTCTCCGGCGGCGAACAGCTCCCTTACGACCTTTTCGGCGCTCGCCTCGGGCGTGAAGCTGCCGAGCTTGAGGTTCTGAAGGAAGTCGCCGTTGGGGTCAGCGAGGGTCTTGAGTCGGGATGCCAGCATGGGTGCGCCTATCGAAGCGCGGACCGTAGCACGCAGGTTCACGGTCGGACCCTCCCGTATGCTCACACCGGAACGCCTATCCGGGCCCCGGCTCGGGGTGGTAGCACCGAAACCACGTGTGTACGAGCACGGATCCCCGTCATGAGGCGACGCCGGCCAGGCCGGTGTGGCGAGCACCCGAGGGCTGCTCGCCGGACCTCAAGTATCCCGGCGACTCGGGGATGATGGCCGAGCTGCGTACGCGGGCGAGCGAGTACTTCGAGAGCTCGGGGCGCTCCCGCGATGGCGGGTGGCGGATCATCCTCAAAACGTTCGTGATTTTCGCGTGGACGGTGGGCTCGTACGTCGCGCTGGTCTTCTTCGCGAGCACTTGGTGGCAGGTCGTGCCGCTGGCGATCGCGCTGGCACTGGCACTGGCCGCGATTGGGTTCTCGATCCAGCACGACGGTGGGCACGGTGCCTTCTCCCGCAGTCGCAGGGTTTCGGCCTGGGCTGCTGCCAGCCTCGATCTCATCGGCGGCAGCTCGTACATGTGGAATCAGAAGCACAACATCTTGCACCACACGTACCCCAACATCGAGGGTGCGGACGACGACATCAGTCAGGCGCCGTGGTTGCGGCTGTGTCGCGCGGATGAGCTGCGGCCGCGGCACCGCTACCAGCACATCTACTCCTGGTTGCTCTACACCGTCGTACCCGCCAAATGGATGCTGGTGGACGACTTCAAGCGCATCCGGACGCAAAAGGCGGGCGCGCGATACGTGCCGCCTCCCACGGGGCGCGCGCTCAAGCTCCTGTTCTTGGGTAAGGCGTTCGCGGTGACGTGGTGGTTCATCATCCCGCTCGCCGTGCATGGGCTTTCGCTCGCGCTCGTGGCCACGTACCTGCTGGTGTTCTTTGTTTGGGGCAACACGCTCTCGATGACGTTCCAGCTCGCGCACTGCAACGACGCGGCCGAGTTCACGCCTTGGCCCCGCAAAGGTGCGTCGCTGAGCCACTGCTTTGCCGAGCAACAGCTCGCCACGACGGTGAACTTCTCTCGCGGCAATCCGCTGGTCACCTGGTACACGGGTGGGCTCAACCATCAGATTGAGCACCACTTGTTCCCGCGCATCTGCCATGTGCACTACCCGGCGCTGGCGAAGATCGTGCGGGAGGTTTGCGAGCGGCGCGGGGTCAAGTACCGCGACCACGGTGGGGTGGTCGCGGCGTTGCGATCGCACGTGGTGCACCTGCGTCGCATGGGCACGAGCTAGTTCGAGTCCACGCATCCGTCGAGAGCACCTGCGACCTCGGTCGTGCACTGGTCGCCCTCCATTGCTTGAAAGCTGTCGATCGAAAACAGGTCCCAGCCGTCGTCGTCGAGGGTGAGGGTCCCGGCGAAGCAGTGGTCGGTGCCTTCGATCGACATCGTACCGGTGACGTCGAACGGCACTCCGTTGGCCTCGAGTCCGTACCACTCGAAGTTGAAGGCAATGTCCCCGGCAGCCTCCACTTCGAACCTCGACGGCTCGTTGAGCTGATCGAGAGATGCGGACATCAGCGATCCTCCGAGACCACGCGCGACGCCGTCGAGGTCCCCCTCGGCGGTCAGCTGTCCCGACTCGCATACCGCTCGCGCGGCTGTGTTGACCTCCTGCGCGTCTGGCCCATCGCAACCAGCCAACAAACCGAGGCACACCAATCCGACCCACCGATCGCTTCTCATCGGCAGCTGAGACCCACTGTCATGCGCGACGATTCAGACCGCGAGCGGGCGCTGTGACGCGGATCTCGGTTTTTCGGCGGGTTGACCGATCGGTTTTCCGCCGGGGCTCACACGTCAGATGTAATGGCAAAACACGTAGCGTTGCTTAGAGGTGTGCGGAGCGTGCGCGGTTCGGTGGTCGCCGGGCTGATCGGGATACTGGCAGTTCCAGGGTGCGACGGACCCGACAACGAGTCCGACGACGCGGCGGCGGAAACCGACGGCGTCGAGGGCGAGACCGACGGTGAGGGCGAAGAAGAGGGTGGGCCTCAGGGGGAGACCGACGGTGAGGACGAGCCCGAAGGAGACGCGTTGGATGCATGCCGGGAGCTACCGGGAGCGGAGGGCTGGACCGAAGGCGAGAGCGTGGCGCCCGAGGGACAGTCCACTCAAGAGCGCATCGCGGCAATCGGCGACATGACATGGCCGCTCGGACTCGAGCTGCTGCGGGTGGTGGACCGATCGGAGCACGCGTCGCTGGCTGCGTCGCCGACTTCGATGGCGATCGCGATGGGGCTGGCGCATGGGCGCTACTCGCCGGGCGACTGTGGAGATCGAATCGTGGACGTGATCGGGTACCCGGAGCGCGACGACGAGCTTCACAACACGCTTGGGGCGGCGATTCGCGAGCTCGAAGCGCGCGAGATTCCGGCGGGAGACAGCGTCGACCCGGTCGCGCTGTCACTGCGACAGTCGGTCTGGACCTTCGACAGCGACAACGTCGACCTTGGCGACCAGGCGGCGCTCTACGGCGCGAAACCCAACGCTTGGATCGGGGACCGATCGCAGGCGCGCGACGTGATCAACTGCGTGATCGAGTCCGAGTCGCAAGGACTGCTGCCCGACTTCTTGCCGGAGGGTCAGCCGGCTGGAGACACCACCGCGTACGACGTGAACGTGGCGTATCTGCAGGCGCCTTGGGCAACGGCGATGACCGCTCGCGACGTGCCATTCACCAACAGCGACGGGGGCTCTTCGATGGTACCGGGGTTCGGCAACTACGTTGCGAGCGTCCAGCTGTACCAAGGCGAGGACTTTCTCGGTGTGAACGTGCCGTTGCGGGGCTCGCTGCTGTCGGTCTTTGCCGTCATGCCGCCCGCGGGCACGGACCTCACGACCTTCGTCGATGGGCTGGACGCAGAAGCACTGCTGGAGGCGCGCGAGCTGGCCTCGGGAGCCGTGGTCGACTTCTCGATGCCCAAGGTCGACATCCAATCGAGCACGCTCGACTACAACACCGAGGACCGGCTCAACTTCGGGTGCGAGCCGTTCACGCTTCGCTCGGTCTTGCACGGCTCGGCGGTGGTGATCGACGAGAAGGGCATCAAGGCGGCGGCGGCGACCGTGGCCGAGGAGTGGAGTGATGGCGGCCCTGAGCCCGACCAGACGATCCAGCTCAACCGACCCTTCCTCTTCTTCGTGGTCGACAACGCCACCAACTTCGTTCTCTACAACGGCCGTTTCGACCCGGCCTAATCTGCCTATCCACACACCAACGCCGGCTCGGAATGGTCCGAGCCGGCATTTTTTCATCCGGCGCCGCGATACGCTCAACCCGTGCAAGGGCGTCTTTGGCTCGCGGCTGTCGCTTTCGCCGGTCACATCCCCGGCATCAAACTCTTCACCCGCGCGCGGCTCACCCCCCGCCTAGTCCGCGCCAACATCGTCGCCGTAGCCCTGACGCTAGCGGCCATGGCCACCGCCTACGCCCTAGCCAACCCCTTTACCGTCCTCATCACCTGGCTCATCGCCCACTTCACCTGGAGCATCATCTTCGCCACCTGGATCCTCACCGGCGGCGCCCTCGACTAAACCAAAGTTTGTCAACTTTGGGGACGTTGCTCAAAGTTGACAAACGCCGGCAACACGCCGCTGTTTCACCCGTTTGTCAACTTTGGGGACGTTGCTCGAAGTTGACAAACGCATGCAACACCAGCGCTGACTCGTCCCATGCGACGGGACGACGATGTCCCATGGGACAATCGCTCCCTCACGATTCGTCGCGGTAGTAGACGATGCATGTCATCGGCTCGCGGGCCAACTCCACCGTGGCGTCGGGCTCGTCTCGAGGCATGATCTCTGCAGTCGCTGTCTCTCCCCGGCAGTCGCCCCAGCTCGAAAATGTCGGACCGTTGGGATCGCTCAGCGCTTCGACACGGTAACGGCCGGGGACGAGGAGCTCCGAGCAGCGACCATCTTGGTTCTCGCATCCCGCTGGCCAGGACTCGTCGAGCGGCGACACGCCAACGCCGAGCGGTCCTTCCGGAAACAGAGCGTCGGTGGCCTCGTCGCGAAACTCGAAAATCACTTCGACGGGATCCGGCTGGCCGAATGTAACCCGGCACGCGAAGACCACCGTCCCGCCGGAGAGCTCGAGAACTGCCTCCATCCGCTCTTCGTCCAGGTCCGGACAGTCCGCTCCCCAAGTCGTCACGACAGACATCGGGTCAGGCGACACGTTGAAGATGACCGCGTCCATCCCCTCGGTGTCGGTATCGACCACCTCCGCGAGCTCGCAGACTGCTTCACGACAACGCGTCGTTTCTCCGCCCAGCGTCACCGCCAACTCGCCGGGCCCAGCCGCAGAGACCTCCGCCTGAACGCGAACGAGGGCCGGATCGAGCATGTCGTCCTCGGCACAGCCGCCCAACCCCAAAACGACCAACACCAAAGCAGGCTCGGTTCGCATGACCCCACAGCACTGCAACACTCATGCCGAGGTGTTGCACCCGTTTGTCAACTTTGGGGACGTTGCTCGAAGTTGACAAACGCATGCAACACCGCGGCTACTCGCCTTCCGGGATGCCGGCGCGAAGTCGAGATAGCCAAGCACGGGTGTTCTTGCATGTCTTGGTGCCGAAATACTCGATGTACGGGCCCATGCACTCGGCGCCGCGTACGACATCGTCTGTCACTTGGGTCTGGCACTGCTGGAGACGGGCCGCCTTCTCGAGCACCCAGTTGCAACCTTTCGTTCGGCACCTTTCCGCGGTGGGCGCGAAGACAGTCGAGTCCGGGGCCGCGGCGCAGGCTGCGGTTGTGGCTACGAAGAGGAGCGTGGGGGCACGCATGTTGGAAGCTTACGGAGATTCGTTCGTTCGTTACAATGCAGACGTGCAGCGCCTGCCCCTAACGCTGCTCGCCGCGGCGTTGTCGACGGCGTGCGGAAGTAGTAGTGAACAGTGCTGGTACTCATCGTTTGATTTTCGGAAGGGCGGGACGGTAGAGACATACGAGGAGCTCGACCGCTACCGTGGAAGCTGCGTCGTGGTCGCCGGCCCGGTGCGTGTCTAGAAAAATGAGACGAAGTTGTTGGGAGTTTACGGAAGGCCGAGCTCGACCTCGGCGCGGTTTTCGGGTGGGTTGATCCAAACGGCTTTCGGCAAACCGTGCACCTTTGGGGCCCCGGCGACGAAGCGCTCGGGGGTGCGGAGCATCGCGTCGTGCATCACGTGCTTGCGCTGCTCGATGATCTCTTCGGCGCGGCCAAGGAAGACGTCGGCCGGGGTCAGGTAGGCGATCCCAGAGTGCCGATGCTCGTGGTTGTACCAGTGGAAGAAGCGCCGACAGAACGCTCGTGCTTGCTCGAAGCTGGCGAAGGAGTTGGGGAACTCGGGGCCGTACTTCATCGTGTGAAACTGCGCCTCCGAGAAGGGGTTGTCGTTGCTGACGCGTGGCCGGCTGAACGACGGAACGACGTCGAGGTCGGCCAGCATCTGCTTGACGGTCTTGCCCTTCTGCACCGAGCCGCGGTCGGCATGGAGCTTCAGTGAGCCCGGGATGATCCGGTGTCGCTGGCAAGCTTCGCGGATGAGCTTGGCCGCGAGTTCGCCGGACTCTTCGTGTGCCAGCATCCAACCGGGGTTGAAGCGGCTGTACAAGTCGAGGATGACGTAGAGCCGGTAGTACACGTACTTCGCCGGACCCCGAAGCCACGTCACGTCCCACGTCCAGACCTGGTTGGGCGCCGTAGCAAGCAGTTCGGGTCGTGTGTACGTTGGGTGGCGCAGCTGGTCGCGACGCTCGCGGACTTCGCCCTCGTCGGCCAAGATCCGGTACATGGTTCGCGGGTGGCACAGGTACTCGTTGTCGTCGAGCAGCATCGAGTGGATCGTGGCTGGCGCCTTGTCGACGAAGCGCTCGGAGTGCAACACCTCGAGCACCTTGGCTCGCTCGGCTGCGCTGAGGGCTCGACGTGGCTTCGGGCGTGGCCGACGAGGGCCGTACACCGCGGGCTTACGCCATCGGTAGGCTGTCGACCTCGGTACGCCCAGGGCCGCGGCCGCAGCCGGGACGCCGACTTGCTCCGCGAGCTCGCCCAGGGCTTGCTTCACCTCGGGTCTTCGGGCTCCTCCGTGCCCAGCACTTCCGCAAGTTTTTTTTGGACTTCGATGATCTTCTCCGCCTTGCGCAGCTTCTCGCGCAGGCGCTCGTTCTCACGTCGCAGCTCGTCGGCCTCGAGCTGCTCCGCGGTGCGTTTCGGCTTCGGCCCGCGCTTGCGTCCCAATGCCTTCAACGTACCGTGACGCCGCAGCGCTCGCCACGTCGTCAGGTGCGAAGAGTAGAGACCCTCTCGCCGTAACAGCGCCCCAACCTCGCCAGGCTTGGTGCATTTGTCGGCTTCCTCCAGGACGCGCAGCTTGTACTCGTTGCTGAAACGGCGGCGCGTGGCCTTCTCTGGGATCTCCGTCTCGGTCGGTGTCGTGTTCGCGGTGGCTGGCATATCGCTGGTACTCCGGCTCGCCCCTCAGTAAATTTCGGCTCGGGAGCGTCCCACGTTTTCTTGGCACGGGGGGGCCGGCTCACGATCGGCGGCAACGAAATCGAGAACCTCGACGCCCTAGCGGGCGTAGTTGGCGTGACTGGCTCGCTCCGTCTCACGACCTCGAAGCTGGCGTCGACGGACGGCCTCAATGCTCTTGAGTTTGTCCAGGGTGGGCTCCGGATCTCGGACTCCTATCACCTGCGCAGGATCGAATTTGGCTCCTTGACGACGATCGCCGGCGACTTGATCGTCGAGCGACTTCCACGACTCGTCGGCGTGAACGGCTTCTATTCGCTCGACGAAGTCGCGGGCGATGTCGTGATGCGCAGGCTCGACGACCTCACGGTGGCAAGGCTGCCGCAGTGGCAGTACATCGGCGGCTCTCTTCGGATAGAGAACAACGAACTCCTCGACACTGTCGTCGAACCCGATGCACTATTCGAAATAGGCGGCGGCCTGGAGATCAGCAAGAGTCTCTTGCTTCGGAGAGTCGAGGGATTCGGAGCTCTCGAGTGGTTGCACGACGACATCTACATCAGCCACCACGACTGGGAGCGACCCGAGTGGCTGAAGCCACCCGTTAGCCGTGTGCGAGAGCGTGGGGCCATCGGATCGTTCGTAGTCGTTGCGAATCGCTCGCTCGAGGAAGTCGTCGGCTTCGAGAGCCTGCGCTTGGTGGACGAGAACGTCGCGATCACGTCCAACCGGCGACTCAGGCGGGTCGCGGGCCTTCCAGTCCATTTGACGGCGCCGTCCGGAGCCGTTTGGGTCGATGACAATCCGGAGCTCGAAGAGCTTCCTTCGCTCCAAGGAAAGAACTCGCGTCTCTTTCTTCGCGGCAGCGCACTGAGGAACCTGGCTGACCTAGGAGCCGCGACGTTCTCTGAGGTGGAGCTTGCCCGAAACCCAGCCCTCGTCTCGTTGGAGGGTCTCAACCTCGCTGATCGCTGGCTCGAGCTCGCCGTGATCGACCACGAACGCCTTGAGACCATCCAGAGCATCGGCACTGCTCCGGCCGATGAGCATGCACGGCTCAGGCTCCTACGAAACGCCTCGCTGACCGAAACGAGTGTCCTCGAGTCGATGACGCTTCATCCGCCAGCTCAGGTGATCATCGCCGACAACCCGGAGCTATCCCAGGCGTACGCGACATCACTCGCGGAACGGCTCGGGAGCGTCGAAGGCAAAGCCGCGGGAAACCTGGGCTGGCGGCCCCCGACGACATGCCCATGGCAGGATGGGATTTGTGATGAGCTGCCTCGCTACGGCGTGGTCCTTTGTCCACCCAACTCCGACGAGACAGACTGTGGGCTCTAGACTTCTCAGCTGGGCGTGCGCGCTCGTTGCGTGCTCTCCACCAGAGACAACGCTGCGCGGCCACTCTGTGGAGCTTGTCGCCGAGCCAGAGCAACTCGATCGACTCTGCGATGGGTCCTTCCCATTCCTAGACGACGTGAGTGGGTTGATCGCGGCTCGACTTCGGCGCCACGACCCGCCGCGCATCAGGTACCACTGGCAATCTCGCGGGGTCGCCGGTACCTGCAGTTACGAGCTTGCAGGAGGATGCTCCATCGACGGAGAAGTCTTCGCGTCCGGTCCATTCATCGTCCATGAGCTCGTCCACGCACACGCCGCTGCCTTCAACCGCGCCGATCCCTTCCTCGAGGAAGGGCTTGCGGAGTACCTCGGCGGTGACCGCCATACGCCCGCTCGCGGTGATCCGCGCGAGTACTATGGCCAGCAGCGCCATCTTGCGGACCCATCCTTCTACCCCCTGGCCGGTCGCTTCGTCGGCGAGCTCGTCGCGTTGGCTGGGATCGAGCGTGTGGTCGAGCTCTACAAGGCCAGCAACTATGACGACTCGGCCGAGGTTTTCGAGACCAAGTTGAAAGATCACCTTGGAGTCGAAGTCGACGATGTCGTGGCAGGGATCCGGAGCGCTCATGCCTGCGGCTCACTTGCCTATCGCGAGAAACCGATCGTTTGTGGGCGCGTACCTGAGGAGATCAGCGTTGATCCAGATGCCCCGGCAGTCTTGTCGCACGATTTCGACTGCGGGTTGCCTGGCACTCTTGGCACGGTCGACAGCATGCACGCGTACCGAACGCTCTCGGTCACAACACCAGGTTTGTTTCGAATCACGACTGACGAAGACACATCGGTCATGCTCATCCCCTGCGCCCCGCTCTGTGAGCACGGCGATGTCCTGGACTCTGAGGCGCTCGAGGAGTTGGTCGAGCTACGCGTCGGCACCTACGCTGCCCGTCTTGCCCGCAGCGATCCCGGCACCTCCGAGGTGACATTCGCGCGAGAGTGAAGGGCGACGCGGGCTGCACACGCGGTGTTCCCCCGGTGTTGCACCCGTTTGTCAACTTCGAGCTACGTCCCCAAAGTTGACAAACGCTGGCAACACGCGGTGTTGCATGCGTTTGTCAACTTCGAGCTACGTCCCCGAAGTTGACAAACTTAGGCTTTGAGCATGTCGAACTCGCCGGGTTCGCCGAAGGCTCCGAAGTTTTGGGCGGGGATTCCTACGGCGTTGAGGATGGTGGTGAGCAGCTTGTTGTGGGGGGCGTCGATGTCTTGCATCGTGTAATCCTGGTCGGTGACCTTGATGTACTCGCCCGTGCGGAAGTAGCCACCGCAGGAACCGAACATGACGTACGGCAGGTCCATGAAGTTGTGACCTAGACCGTCCGAGAGCTCGTTCATCCACAGGGTGCAGCAGTTGTCGAGCAGACGGCCGCCCGGCTCGGTGTACGACGCGAGGCGGTCGAGCAGGTACACCAGCTCCCCAGCAAACCAGCGATCAATGTCGAAGAGCATGTCCTGGTAGCCGGACACCTCGGAGCCAGAGTTGTCGTCCGCGGTGTTGCCGTGCGACAGCTTGTGATGGTTGTACTGATGCGACATCCCATCCCACGTGAAGATGGGCCCTCCCGCGCCGCGGCCCCACTGAAGCGTCGCCGCGTTCGTGCTCCCGCACGCGAGCGCAAGCGCCAAGATGTCCATCTGCATCCGGCCGATCGTGCGGAACTCGCTGTCGTTGCCCACCGTGTCCGGGTTGATCCCCTGGATCTCCGCTTCACGGTCCGCCGGCAATGAACACGCCACCAGCCCGTTGTCGTCCAGCGCGATCTCGAGATCTCGCACCGCCGTGAGGTGCATGTCGAGCTTGGCCTGGTCGTCCGCGGACAACGAGCTCGCCTTGAGCCGCGCAAAGTCCTCCTCGACCAAGTCGATCACCGACTCACGTCGCGCGACCAATCGCGCCGCCACCTGCGGATCGATGTCCGGCCCAATGCCCATGAAATCCTGATAGGCCAGCCACGGGTTGTTCTCGTTGGGCGCCGGCTGCTCCGGGCCGTAGTACGAGATGTACGCCAGCTGGTTGTTGCCCTGAGAGCCAACCATCAGGTTGAGCGCAGGACGCCCGCCATCGTTGAGCTGATTGGCGATCTCCTGATCGACGCTGATCCCGGTCGCAAACAGACTCCCGTCCGCGCACGGTTGCGCCGTCAGCTTGTGCACCATGCCCTTGGCGTGGTCGTCACCCGGCGTGTTGTCGCGGTTGAAACCACGCGGCACCATGTGAATTCCCCGCGGGACCATCATGTCCCCCACGTACCCGCTCAGCGGCTCCAAAGCCGTCCCTGCCAGCATGCCGGCATCGAGTGGTCCGTACGAACCGTTTGGGAAGAAGCGGTTCATCTCGACCCCGTTGCACTCGAAGAAGGCGATGAAGCGCTTGGGCACGTCTTCCTGCGCCTGAGCCTTGCGAGGCGCGAGCCCTTCGAGGAATGGCAGGCCCAGCGTCACGCCGCCCACACCACGAAGGAAGTTCCGTCGACCGATTCGTGTCTTGCCCATGGTCTTACTCCCCCTCCGCGTTGCGGTACCGGAAACTCACCGTCTGCGTGAGACTGACCAGCAACTCTTTGATGTCGTATCCATTCTCGCTCAGGCTGTCGTGAAGTCCGCCCAGCGTGCAGATGTCTTCGTTGGCCACCGTCCGCGCGCTCGCGTAGCGGAACCATTGGTCGAGGTAGCAACGCTGCGCCAGCGGGTGCTCGGCCAGCTGCTGCGAGAGGTCCACCCCGTTCGCAAAGTTCAGGTCGCCCTCCGCCGTCTGCAAAGTGCCGCTCGAATCGACCGGCGCCCCGTTGTCCATGTCGCGCAGGCGCCCAACCGCGTCGTAGTTCTCGAACGCAAACCCAGGCTCGTTGATCATCGTGTGACAGCCCGTGCAGGCCTGCGGCGACGTATGGTGCTCCACGCGCTGACGCGTGGTGATCAGCTCGCCGTCTGCCGGTGGTAAGTCGAGGTCAACGTCTCCCGGAGGATCGGGAATCGAAGCGCAGAGCAGCTGCCGCTGAATGAACACGCCGCGGTGGATCGGAGAGGTCTCACCCGGGTACGCGTGCGAGGCCAAGAAGCCCGCCTGCGTCAGCAGCCCAGAGCGCTCCGACGCATCGAGCGTCATCCAGGCCCCCGCCGGTCCAGGGTCGGCCACCCCGTAGATCGAAGCGAGATTGCTATCGACCCACGCTTCGTTCGAGGTCATCAGATCCGCAAACGAGCCTTCGTCTTCGAGCGCGACCTTCTGGACGAACGCCAGCGTCTCCTGGCGCATCGACGCCGCGGTCTCTGGACTGAAGTCCGGGAACGACACCGGATCCTTGGTGAGCCCCTCGTATTCTTCGAGCCCGAGCCACTGGTCGTGAAAGTCCGCGATCGGATCGGCAGCCTTCGCATCCGCCAGCATGCGTCGCGCCTGCGCCTCTACGCCCTCGGCCGAGTCGAGCTCACCGCTCGCCGCCGCCGCCCGCAGCTCGTCGTCGGGCATCGAGTTCCACAGCATGTACGACAGCCGCGACGCGATCTCGTAGCCGTCCAGCGCCACCACGTCCGCGTCACCGCTGGGCGCCGTGAGCTCCGAGCGATACAGGAAGCTCGGTGACTGCAGCACCCCCTCCACGACCATCGCGACGCCCGCCTCGAAGTCACCGGTACCGTCGTAAAGACCGGCACCGTTGGCGAACACGCCCTCGAGCATCGCCTGCTCGTCCGCGGTCAGCGGCCGACGGAACGCCTTGGCACCGAAATCGGCCACGAAGTCCGAAGCGCACGTCGCCGCGGTGGGGTCACACGGCACGATGCTCATCAGACGTGAAGTGTCGGCAACGAGGTCGGCGGAGAGCTGCTCGGCTGCGCGTCGATAGTCGCGCGCGAGCGGATCGTTGACCCGCAACTGCTCCGCGTTGTTCGAGAAGCCTCCGATGGCGGGGTCGGGAATGAACGTGGAGCCAGGTCCCTGGGTCACCCCGAGCAGATCCGCCACCGTGTTGTCGTACTGGCGGTGGGTGAGGCGAACGAATCGCGAGATGCGACCTGGGATCACCTCGTCCTCGCAGAACTCGTCGATGGCGCCGTCATCGGGACCGAGACCGTCATCGCCACTCTCGTCGCCCCCTTCCCCGCCGTCAGCGCCCTCACCTTCGTTACCTTGGCGCCCCGAGTAGCAGCCTCCCAGGCTGACTACCGCCGCAGCGAGCACCGTCCATCGGACCACCTTGCGCGTCCCCACGTGCACTGGAGACGCAGCGAGGCCATTTCGGGTGAAACAAACTCCCCGAATTCGAGCGCGAGAAGCCGTTGGAATTGCAGTAGTCTCCGGGGCGGCTTGGTGCGGCGGATCGCCCATGTGTGCATCGTGTCGGGGCTCCTCGCCGCGCCCTCGCAGGTGACGTCTGCAGCCCCCGGTGCTGCCCCTACGGCGGAGGACACTGACCCACCTCCGGACGCCGAGGGTCCGCGTCCCGTCGCGATTCTACTTCCGCTCGGTACCGACCCTGCGCTGCTCGAGGCGATCACGACCGCGACGACACACCTCGACAACGGCGGCATCGAACTTCAGCCGATCGAAATCAGTCGCGACATCTCGCCCGTCTCCTACGCGCGATCGCTCATCGAGGAGGAAAACACTGCCGGTGTGTTCTGGTTGAGCTCGCGCGAGCCCGACAAGCTTCGCGTGCTCTTGCTGACCGCAGGTGGCAAGGGCTTCATCCGCGAGGTCCCCGTCGAGGCCGACAGCCCCGAGGCGAGTCGCGAAGCGGTGTGGCTGATCGTCGTGAACGGCTCACGTGCGCTCGCGAGTGGTGAAGCGCTAGCGATGGCACAAGCCTCCCTCGAGGACCTGGGGCCCCCCGAGGAGCCCAAGCCCGAAGAGCCCAAGCTCGAGCCGCCCGACGAGCCCAAACCGGAAGACCCTCCGCCCGAGCCACCACCCAAGAAGCTCGGCGGAGGACTCGCGGCCCTCTACACCGGCGAAGGTATCGGCGCCCCCGTGCCATGGCAAAGCGGCGTCGGCCTCTCGGGGTTCGTCGATCCCGGTCGCCTCGCACGCGTCACCCTCGACTACGGCCTGTTCCTTCCGTGGCGCAGCGACGACCCCGTCGTCACCTGGCGCCATCAGCTCTTGGTCCGCGGTGGACTTCGGGGCGACTTCGGCAAGTTCGTCACGCTACACGGTCTGCTCGGCGTCGGCATCGAAGCCGTTCGCTGGCGAGGCACTCTCGACGACCGCCAAGGCTGGCGCGCCTGGGGCACCGCCAGCGCCGACGTGGGCCTGCAGGTTCGTCTCGGCGGCCCCGCGTGGCTATGGATCGAAGCCGGCGGCGCCGCGCTGCTCAACCCATTCACGTTCATCGAGTGCGAAGCGGATGCAACCCAGTGCGAGGGCGACACCCGGCGCGTCTCCCTACAACCGTGGGGCTTTCGACCTCGCGCCCGCGCCGGCGTGGCGCTTCGATTCTAGTCGGCGATCTCGAGGCGAAGATCGGTCGCTTCGAGCCACCCGGTCCCCGCGAGAATCAGGCCGTACGCGATCACGGTAGCGTCCTGCGGAACATCGAGCTCGACCGACTCCCAGCGCTTATCCGTTCCACGCATCGCCCTTCCTTCCATCGCCGACGTCGTGAACGCAGCAACACGCCCGCCCTCTGCGTCGATTCGCATCGACAGTCCGCCCCATCCTCTCGTCGACGACTTCCCCTGACGGATCCATCCCTCGATCTCCTCGGACTCGACGTCCGCAACCAAGCGAACCCTTTTTCCACGGTAGGGCGCGGCGTCGACCTTGGTCACCATCGTTCCGAACAACTCGGACCGAGGCGGCCGCTGATCGCTTCGAACATGTGCGGACAACCGCCCCACGTACTCCGAGCTGACGATCCCTCCGCGGTACGCAGCGCCATCTCCGCTCACGAGCATCCAAGTGTCGCCGCCATCGAACGCACTGGGCTCGCGTTCGACGACGGGCACCCGCGCCCACTCGGCACGCTCGCGTTCCTCGGCTTGTTCCGGGGACGCAGCGGACTGCACGTGCTTGCTCGCGCATCCGCACAACAGCAGCCACGACAGCAAAAAGCGCCACATGGGCGCACCATACAACTGGGCGGTTGTCCCTAGGACAGCGGCGAGGGTCCGCTGCAGATGTCGGGTCGACCGAACACCGTGTCGTCCGCCCCAAACCAGCTGAGGAACGTGACGTAGAGCTCGCCGGTTCGCGTGCCGTCGAGATCCACGTGTCGACCGGTTTGGAACGCGCCGTCGAGACCACCGGCCAAGATGATCGGCATGCGGTTGGTCGAGTGGTTGGGGGAGGACATCTCGGCGGTCGAGTACAGCAGCATGTGATCGAGGAGCGTGCCGTCGCCGTCGGGCATCAGCGCGAGCTGCTCGATCAGGTACGCCAGCTCCTCCATGTACCAGGTGTACACGGCGCGCACGTCCGACAGGTCGCCGATGTTGTCGATGTCGTGCACCATCCCGTGCCACTCACCGTAGGCTCCGGGCACGTTCACGCCGAGCCAAGGGAAGTTCGGCGAGTGGTAGTTCGTGTACATCAGCGTGCCGACGCGCGTCAGATCGCACGCCAGCGCCATCACCATCAGGTCGATGAACGCACGCGACGAGTCACCGTCGAAGTCGTCGTTGTTGGGCTCGTAGCCGCCGGGCAGCCCGAGCATGGGCTCGGTACAACCCGCGCCCGCATTGCCGGAGTTGCCCAGCTGAATCTCGAGCTCGCGGATCTTGTCGGCATGGCGCTCGAGCACCTGCCGGTCCGTCGCGCTCGCCTTGGCCATCGTCGAGTCGAGCTGATCGAGCACCGTATCGAGCACGCTCTCCCGTCGCGCACGCAGCCGCTGAAGCGCCGTCGGCTGCAGGTCGGGGTCGTTGCCGAAGTCGCCGAACAGGTTGTCGAAGACCTCCTGTGGACTGCCGTCGAGCGGCACCGGATCCTGCGGACCCGCATACAGCCCCACGTACTCGCCCGGGTTCGCCCCGCCGATGCCGAACTGCAGCGACTTGTTCGGCGTGGGCGCAGCCATTCGATCGGCGATGATCTGATCGATCGACGGCCCGTCCGCGAGGTTGTTGTTCCCCGAGTTGTTCGCACACGTGAACACGGTGCGACCGGGATTGACGTGGCCGTTGACGCCGAAGTCCGGCGCCGCCTGGTTCGAGATGTTCGAGACGACGAGGATGTTGTCCTTGACCGGCTCGAGCGGCGACAGAATCGGCGACAGCACCGGGTTGTCCACCGTCCCCGAGGGCGCCCACTCGTCGATGAGCGTGCCCTGGACGTGCATGAACTGCAGGTAGCGCTGCGGATTGCCGCCCTGGGCCCGCGCCGCTCGAGGACGCAGCGACTCGAGGAAGGGGAGCGCCACCGTGATGCCACCGGCGCCGCGAAGGAATTGCCTACGACCGAGGTTTCGAGTCGACATCCTACTCCTCCTCCTCGAGCACGCGCATGCGGAACGCGTTGCTGGCGACGAGCGCGTCGATGAGGGTGGGTATGTCCCCACCGGATTCTATGAACGCTTGCTCGATCGGCTCGATGGCGCAGCCCATGACCTGCTTCTGCTCGAGCCCGAGCGTGTGACGGTAGAGGTGGCGTGAAAAGCACGCGGAAACATGGTCGCTGCTGGCCAGCGTGTTGCTGAGCTCCTCCACGCCATCGAAGGTTCCGGTGACGCCATCGACGCTCGAGACGATCTCGCCGCTCGCGTCGACCGGAGATCCATCCACGTCGAGGTCACGCCAGGCGCCGATCGGATCGTAGTGCTCGAAGCCCAGACCGATCGGGTTCATCAGCGCGTGGCAGGCCCCGCAGTTCATGTGCTCCATCAAGATCTCGGTGCGCTCGCGCTCCGTCGCGTTGTCCGGGTAAACCGGCGAATTCGACATCGCATCGGGTGGTGGCGCGGGAATGACATCACACAAGAACTGGGTGCGAACGAGCCAACCGCGAAAGATCGGCGTCGTGCTGGCTGAAGTGCTGTGCTCGGCGAGCAACGCCGGCCGCGTGAGCAGGCCACCGCGCTGGCCCTCCGGAAGCGTGACCTCTTCCCAGTCCGTCGCCGGCGCATCGACGCCGTAGAACGCCGCCATCGTGGCGTCGACCGAGGTCACGTTGCTCGTGAGCACCGCCTCGAGCGTGGGCGAGTCGCTGGTGAGCACGCCGTCGACGAAGCGGTTGAGCTCTTGGTCCATCGAGGCGGCGAGCGTGTCGTCGTAGCCCGGAAACATCGCCTCGTCCTTCTCGAATGCCTCGACCCCGTCGAAGTGCATCCACTCTCGGAAGAACCGACCCACCGCCGGGCCACTGCGCTCGTTGTCGGCAAGCAGCCGCGCCGCCTGTTCACGCAGCACCTCGGGATCGGAGAGCTGCCCTGCGTCCGCGAGGTCGAGCAGCTCGACGTCCGGCGTGGTGTCCCAGAGCATGTACGACAGCCGCGCCGCGAGCTCATGGTCGGTCAGCTCGAACACGCCTGGCTCGACCTCGGTGCCGCCTTCCTCGAACAGATACAGGAACTGGGGCATCTGCAGCACGGTCGTGACAACCGTGCCGATGCCGTCCGCAAAGCCCTCTTCCGCCGCCCCCATGTCGTAGACGGCGAGCAATGCTTCACGCTCCGCCGCTTCGAGTGGGCGACGAAGTGCTCGGCGGCCAAAGTCGTCGATGAACTCCTCGGCGCAAGCCTGGCCCGGATCACACGAAACGATCGTGGCGATGTTGGCCACGACCTGCTCGCCCGCCGCCTCGGCTGCCAGCATCACGTCCTCGGCAGCAGCCAGCGACACGACATTGGCCGCTGGGATGTTCGTGTAGTCGTGGTGAATGACGCTCTCGGGGAAGTCCGCGCTGGGCGTGACTTGCTCGTCGAACAGATCGCGGATCGTGTTGTCGTACTGCGCCTTGGTCAGCCGACGCATCGGGCCAAAGCCCGCGCCGACGCCGGCACAGTCGACGGCGTCGTCATCATCGTCGTCGTCGTCGTCATCGTCGTCATCGTCGTCTGCGCCATCGGCTCCATCGGCCCCGTCGTCCCCGACGTCTTCACCCGCCGATGCGCCGGATTGGCCGTCGTCTCGCAAACCGCCATAGCAACCGGTCACGAGCGCAAGCCCAAGCGCCAGAGCAGTCCGTCCCCCTACCGACCCCGTCACGAGAGGTCTCGATACGGGCCATTACCGAACCGGGTGAAAGTAATTCAGCCCGATGCGCTCACAACGTGTGGGGGGCTGCGCACACGTAGAACTGCCCGTCATTACAGAAGAAATCGTCCCACGCTCCGTCGAACCAATCCGGCGGAGTCAGCCCGACGGTCATGCGCACGCAGTGCTGGCCAGGGTCGATGTTGTCGGGTTGCGTCGGCGCCCATGCGTCGTAGACGAACGCGCTTCCGTCCACCCAGCCCCATGGGGACATGCTGTCGTCTCGTCGCCCACCGATCCAGAAGAAGGTCCCCATGCCCATCACATTTTCGAGCAGCAGGTTCTGGCTCGCCTCGTCCGGCACGATCGCCAGCTGGGCTCCATACTCCTCGCAACGGGCGCGTGCTGTCTCCCAGCCTTTGTTTTGCGTGCACGCCCACCACGCCTGGCCTTCTCCTTGAAAGAGCGTGCACGTGTCGCATTGGGCGTTCTCGGCCCCGACTTCGTCGACCAAGCCGTCGAGGTCGTTGTCGATGCCATCGCAGATCTCCGGCTCACCCGGCGGCGACCCGGTGCTGGTGCCTTCCGTCCCATCTGCGCCGACACCGTCGCTGGACGAGGCCGATGGCGCGCCTGAGCTGGTGCCGTCTCCGGTGGTCTCGAGCTGACCCGAGCTGCCCGAGGAGGTGCCCAAGACCCCTTCCGACGTGGACGATTCCGAGCCTGCCAAGCCCGTGGAGCCCCCTTCAAAGGTGCCCACGACCTGATCCGCACACCCCGCCGAGGTGGCTAGGAACAGGCCTATCGCCCAAGTACGGCGCATCCAAGCCAAATCTAGCAGGCTGTACGGCTAGGTCGCATGTCGGGTGGATCGCTTTTCTTTCACCCCCTTGTCGTCGCCCCCGTATCCAAACCCGTGCATGACCGCCATGGCCGCAGCTGCTTGGAGCCCCGGGACCTGGTTCCCGTTCGGGTTCATGCGCGCCGACGGTCATGAGGGCTATGCTCGCCGGACAGTGGGGATGGACGCGCATGCGCAGCGCAAGGCGGACGTGTCGCTCGTCCGTCGGGTGCAGCGCGGAGAAGCCACCGCCGAGGAGCAGCTTGTGCAGACGTTGCTGCCCCACCTCCGCGTGGTCGCGCGCTCCATCTTGGCCAGCGCGAGTGATGTCGACGACGCGGTCCAGATCTCCTTGCTGCGCGTGCTCGATGGACTCGACGGCTACCGGGGTGACTCTTCCCTGGTTCGTTGGGCTCGACGAGTCGCCGCGCATGCGTGCCTCCGACTTCGTGAGCAGAACCAACGTCGACTCCGCGTGGTCGAGATGTCGGCCCAAAGTGCCGCGACGACGGCCGCCGCCTCCCCAGTTCCACAGCTCGTCGAAGGGCTGCCCCGCCACGTCGCCGAGTACCTCTCGCAGTTGCCAGAGGCACAGCGCGAGGCACTCATTCTTCGCCACGTTCTGGACCACACGGTCGCAGAAGTTGCGGAGCTCGTCGGAGCACCAATTGATACCGTCAAGTCGCGCCTGCTCTACGCACGCCGAGCCATGCGAGCCATGATCAAACGCGACGCCAACGTCGGTCGACGCCGGGAAGGAGCAGGCGGATGAGCACTTCATGGGAGTCGCTCACGGATCGCGCCGCGCTCGACGAGCCGATGTCGCCGGAGGAACTGGCGTGGCTCGACTACCCGCAGGACGACGAGGACCGTTTCGAGCACTCGGTCTACAACCAGCTCAAGCACCAGGGCCGCCCCGGCAACATCGTCGGGGCCGACCTCGCCGGTGCACGCAGGATGCTCGCCGAGCGTCGTGCAGCAAGAGACGCGTCGCGTCGCCGCAAAGTCGTCGGCATCGGCGCGGGCGGAACCCTTGCAGCGATCGCCGCGGCGTTGCTGCTGTGGACCGTCCTTCCCAAGTCCCCCACCTTGGCCTCCTCGGCCGAACCGTCGGTCACCAGTGGCACGTTGATGGCCGACGGGATTGCGCTCTCGCCCGGCGATGCTCTCCCGGACGGTCAGTGGGTGGTCGCAACCGCTGACACGTGTGTGAAGCTCGCCGAGGGCGAGGGTTGCGTTACCGCCAAGTCGCGGATTCGGGTGACCAAGGGACGGCTGCAGATCGAGCACGGCTCGCTGCGCTACGAGGGGACCGGCACCGTGGACGCGGACGGCCACGAGATCGCGGTCGATGAGGGTGAAGTCGAGATCACCCTCGATGATGACGTTGCGCAGGTCGAATCGCTCGGAGGCAAGGTCTTCGTCGACGACCGCGCGGAAGAGCCGCTGGCCAACGGCGAGATGTTCGCGCTGCGTGCCGCGATCGTTCCGCCCCAAGACATCACCGAGCCGGACCTCATCGTCGAGGACGACGACGAGCCGGAAGCCCGCGTCAACCGCCGCAAGCGGCCGACCACGGTCGTGAGCGCGGGCGATCTCCTCGCCGAAGCGCGTCGCCAGGTGGCGAGCGGCCAGACCAAGAAGGCGCTCGCGACGTACGCCAAGCTCCAGCGTCAGCATCGCGGCTCGTCCGAGGCCCGCGCCGCCAACGTCTCGATCGGTGACCTCGAGCTGCGCCGCGGCAAGGCCAAGGCCGCCCTCGCTGCGTTCTCGCGTTACCTCTCCAGTGGCGGCGGTGCGCTGGCGGAAGAGGCCCATTGGGGCAAGATCCGCGCGCTGCACAAGCTCGGCCGCAAGGGCAAGCGGGATGCCGCGATCGAGGCCCTGCGTCGTGCAAAGCCCGGCAGCGTCTACCTCAAGCGCGCCGCCGAGCTCTAAGATCCGTCACAAATCCGCGCCGTCTCCTCTACCGAGGCGATGGCGCGTGCGCATGCGATCGTCTTGGGAGGAAGCATGGCCGGGTTGCTCGCCGCGCGTGCGCTGGCGGAGCACTTCGACCGCGTCAGCGTCATCGAGCGCGACGACCTGAACGGCGTTGAGGGTCCCAGAAAGGGAGTCCCGCAGGGGCGCCACGTTCACAACTTGCTCTCCAAGGGCGACGAGATTCTCGACGACTTTTTTCCGGGGCTGCTCGATGACCTGGCGGCGGCGGGCGCGGTACGGGCGGACTGGTCACGCGATGTTCGATGGTTTCACCATGGCGTCTGGAAGGCCCGGGTCGAAAGCGGCGTGGAGAGCTTTCTGATGAGTCGCCCGCTGCTCGAGCGCGTCGTCCGCAAGCACGTCGCGAATATCCCCAACGTCGAGCTGCGCTGCGGGCTCGCCGTCGACGCGCTCGAGCTCGTCGACGGGCGCGTTTGCGGTGTGCGACTGGACGACCGGGACGAGGGCAAGCAGTCCACACTCGAGGCCGACCTCGTCGTCGACTGCACTGGCCGCGGGTCGAAGACACCGCGGTGGCTCGTCGATGCCGGAGCTGACGCGGTCGACACCCTGAAGATCAACTCGGACGTCGTCTATGCGACTCGGATCATGCGTGGGCCAAGCGAACCCCCGGGCTTCAAGGTGCTCGCCCAGGTCGCCCCACCACCGGGCAAGCGTTCTGCGGTCATGTTCTCGATCGAGGACGGCCTGTGGCAGGTCACGCTGTTCGGCTACCACGGCGAGCATCCACCGGCCGATGATGAAGGCTGGCTCGCATTTGCCGAGGGCCTGGTCGTACCGGATGCGTTTGCGGCGATCTCGTCGTTCGAGCCCCTCGGTCGGATCGAGCGCATTCGATTTCCCGCCAGCCAGTGGCGCCGCTTCGATCGAGTCGCCGGATTTCCTCCCGGCCTCGTGGTGATGGGCGACGCGGTCTGCAGCTTCAACCCCATCTATGGTCAGGGGATGACGGTGGCCGCGCTCGAGGCTCAGGCGCTTCGGGCGATACTGACGAACAACGCCAACCTCGACGACGCAGCCGCAGAGGCCCGCAGCGTGTTCGCCAGCATCGTCGACGATGCCTGGAAGGCCGTCGCGAGCGAGGACTTCCGCCATCGCGAAACGACTGGTGCTCGCATGCGCGGCGCGGGCTTCATCAACTGGTACACGCGTCGCGTCCACCGACTCGCGGCCAACGATCCGCGGATCGTCCGAGACTTCCTCGCGGTCATGCACATGCAGGCATCGGTGACGTCGTTGTTCACGCCACGCACGGTCGCGAAGGTCCTGACGGTTCGCGCCTAGCCGATCATTCCTGCGAAGCCGGCGAGAACGGCGCTCAGCCGGGCTCTGGGCACCCACCCTCGGTCGGCTCGACCCGCCCATGCGCAATGCGCCGAATCGGGTGCCCGCCCGCGAAGTCGCCTGCGCCGAGTGCCGTCCAGGTCAGGCCGTCGGTGCTCCGGTACATCGTCTGCTCCTCGTACCAGACCATCCAGCCGTTGCGCTGACCGACGAACGTCCCGTCCGGGCTTCGTGCGACGGCACCGGGACGAGCGTCCGAAGTCGCGAACGGAGTGCTCGTCCAGGAGACACCGTCTTCG
>JGI12316J15310_10000037_pt11 | contig 98661 bp, 70 predicted proteins | sample MarCyaLeptolynsp_FD_15310 | JGI IMG/M metagenome (IMG submission 15310) | reverse complement strand
ATCAGGGGGCGATCAGCCACGAGCATCTGGATTACTACCTCGACGAATTCGTATTCCGCTTCAACCGCCGCAGCTCACGCAGCCGCGGGAAGCTGTTCTACCGCCTTGTCCAGCAGGCCGTCGCGGCCGAGCCCACGCCGTACCGCTCGATCGTGGCCGATTGGGACGCCGAACCGGACTAACGCCGACCACAAGATGTTGGGGCTACCTGAGTCAAGTGGATACCCCACTTATCTCAAATTTGAGACAAATGCCGTATTTTCCATATTAACTCGATGTTAACCCGGTTGGCTCATACTTTCCCGGAAGTGATCCTAACCAAAAGGATTGAGAATGGAAGAGCCGGAAGACCCGATACAAGCCGATGAAAGGGGCGATGAGCCCTCGCTGGCGGGCGAAATCTCGCCCATACCCGGCATGGACTGGAGAACCTTCCAGAACTACGTCCTGCGGGCGCTGACGGGCGACGACAGCGTCCCGACCTCGATCCTGGCCCGCGTGGGCGCCGCCGTCGAGCGGGGTGAGCGCGACCTCGAGCAGCGAGACGGTCGCTGGTGGCGCGATTTCTTTTGGAATCACATGCTCTCACAAAGCCTGGCGCATATCGACGAGGGCATCGGCGAGTTGGAACGCATGGCAGGCTGGTACCGCGAGCAGGCCGCGAAGATGCGCAACGAAATGGACGAAATCGGCCGGCGCATGGGCGAGCGCGACGAGTTTATCGCCGAGGTCACGGATATCAACAACGGGTGGATCAAAGACGGCAAGCTCGACCGCGAACGCGCCATTGAGGCCCTGCGCAAGCGCGGCGTTGACGCGAATGACCGGATGAGCGATGCCCAGATCCTCGCTCTGCTACGCGACAATCAGCAGCGCGCCCTGGAAGAGCAGGAACGCGACAGCAAGCGCTACGACCACCTTGATAAATGGCAGGGAGAGTTCGACCGCGAAGCCGAGGAGCTTGAGAAAAGGGCGCGGGCCTATCTCGAGGAGCGCGACCGGATCATGGATGAGTACGGCCCGGACCTGACGGACGAGCAGCGCGCAGAGCGTCAGCGGCGGCTGGACGAGCTCGAGGAGCGGGTCGGAAAGGATGTCGTCCACGCGGGGCAGAAGCTGGAAGAGAACCAGGCAGAACGTGAAGCCGAGAGGCTAGAATCCGAGACGAGCAGAGATATCAGCAAGGACGTTGACGACAGGAACCCGTTCATGGCTCTCGCGGACAACTTCGCCGCCCAGGCCGATCCGAACCAGCCACGCGCATCCACTGACGATGGTCTTCGTAAGGAGGCCGTACCGATATCGGCGACTCCAGCCGCTCCAGGCGTGGAGAACTAATCCCGGCCCGGCTCCGGCTTTCCGAGGATATCAATGCCTCTCTGGCTGGGTAGGCCGTGCGCCTGATCGAACTTCATCGAGATGACCGGCAGCGCTTCGACTGACTCACCGAGGCTGTACGGGCCGAAGAGTCGGCCCTTGATGAAGAAGGTGACGTTGCTGTAATTGCCTGCCGATTCCCTTACAAAATACTTCGATGGCGCGTGAAACCTGCGCTCGAGTTCCAAGGACAAGACTTGCCCGATCTTCTCTCCGGTGAGTCCGTCTTCATCCTTCTTGCCCTTCGCGACCGCAATGGCCACAACGGGGTGCTCTTCGGAGTAGTTGCTGGCAAGGGTTGTGGTCGTGAGCTCGATTTCGCTTCCCGGAGAGATGGACGCTGCAGCGGCGCTTGGCGCGGGTTTGCCAGCGACATTCTCCTGGCCGAACAACGCCGACGGCCCGGCGGCAGCGGCCGCCGTCAAGGCTGCGATCAGCGATCTTCTGGTTAGTCCGGACATATTCTTATCCTTTCGCGACATATTCTTACCGGAAAAACGGAACTTATGCAAGAAAAATAGACTTATCTTGCCTACTTTATTCTTGACATCGTACAAGGCTCTATGCGTGGGCATCTCCATTAGTCCTCCCACATCCTTTGCGCAATCAGGCGCTCTTCAGGCCCTACCGCGTCGGTATAGATCGCGGTCGTGGACAGCCGGGCGTGGCCCAGCCATTTCTGGGTCATATTGAGCGGCACCTCCGAGGTCACCGCTTTGATGCCGAAGCCGTGCCGCACGCCTTTAGGGCTGGCATACAGGCCGCTGAGACCCGCCGCTCCCATGACCTCACGCACGCGCCGCCATGCGGTCGTCCGCGACCACGGCCAGAGGCGCTTTCCGCCGAGCGCCGGCAGGTCGTAAACCTCGCCGATCATCAGCAGCAGGGGCGGAGGCACTGGAACCGCGCGGTACACGCCTTTGCGGCGCTTCTTCAGGCTCTCGAAAACGACTACGCCGCCCTCGCAGTCGATACGGTTGCCGGTCAGCGCCAGCGCTTCGGAGATGCTGCAGCCGGTATGGGCGAGGGTCCAGCAGAACGCCTGCACGTCGCCGGGGGCGTCCGAGGCGGCCCCAAGGAAGGACTGCCGTTCGTCGGGCGTCAGGTACTTGCGCCGACCGGCTTGGTCGTACAGGCGCATCACGACCATCCCCGATCCCGGTGCAACAGAATGCGCCATAGTGTTTCGTGCGAGGAAATCATGGAGCAGAAACAACAGTATACCGGGTGCGGGCCACGGCAGGTCAAGAGGGTTTTCCGATTGCGAGATGGGGTCGAAGGCGGCCGCCGCCGCAGCCGGACGACACCTGAAACAGTTTGGGGAATAGTGTTTCAGCGCTATTGCGAGACAGCGCCAGGAAGGATGTACGATTTCGCACATCTCGCGTAAAGTTGTTGCACGCCTGTCGACGAGGGCAGAGGCACCCGACCGGGCTTCGATCGAGACTTGAGCAGTTGGCCGGGCTGCTCTGGACGCGCGAGCCGCCCGTACTGGTCGGCTGGAGTTGCTCTATCGGGTGCGGTCTGGGGCCACCCGCCAGGGCAGCACGACCTGCTACGGCCCGACTCTGCGCTGGTGGAGGCCGTCAGGATGTCACCCCGATGTCCGCATTTTGTCCGTATTGGTGTTCCGCAAGGCTCCGTCGGGCTCCGACTGAAGTTGTCTAACCGTCGTGTTTTCACTGTCACTCTTTCGGCCTCTTGGTCTTGGAAGGACTCATACTCCGTTGGCTCTCAAAGCAGACTTCGAGCGCGCTTCTACGCCAGTCGTCGTCAGCGTAGGCATGAGCTCATGCCATGTCGGGGCGGCGCTGGTGATGGTCAGCACTACTCATCACGACCAGCCTCGGTCTCGGCGCCGTCCCCAATTTCTCGCGCAGAATCCGCGTAAGCCTTTCCTGGCGTTCCGGCACCCAGCGGGCGTAGTGCTTGAGGACGACCTCTTCGGTGTCCCCGATCAGCTCGGCCACGTCGCGCGGGGGGACTCCACGTTGGAGGAGCAGCCGCACGAAGGTGTGCCGAAAGATATGCGGCGTGGGCCGACGGCAGTCAAAGGTGCCGGCCTCATCGAAAACGCGGTTGATCCGGCGGCGCCACAGATCGGTGACGGTGTCGAGCCGTCGCGACGCGCCGCAGGCGAATATCCGTGGACCGATGCGACGTTGCCGTTCCAGCAACCGCTCGTAGAGCCAGTCGTCGACCCAGGTGAACAGCCCCCCTTGCGTCTTGTGCATGCGCAGGAAGACGTTCGCGCCGCCTTGCGGGTGACGGCTGACGCGGCTCATGTCGAACGTGGCGGCGTCGCTGATCCGCAGGCCGGTCCAGCACAGCAACATGATCATGGTCTTGACGTCGTCGCCGTCCCACGTGCCGCTACCGAGATGATTTTTCCATTCCGTCGCGGGGAGCCGGTCGCAGGCGTCGTAGATCCGCCTCAGCTCGGCGTCGCTGAACGGTATCCGATGCGCCGCCCGCCCGGCGCCGACCGGCGGCTCCAGGTCCTCGGCCGGATTCTCGGCGATCCACTTGCGCTTGACGCAGAAGCGGAAAAAGCCTTTCAGCCGTTCAAGTTTTTTGGCCTTGGAGCGAATGCCGTCGCGCCAGCTCGCATAGAACTGGTCGAGATCGATCGGCTCGAACTAATCGAGCCGGAAGTAGCCTTTGGCCGCCGCGAAGCCGAGGAGCTGCTTGACGGAAGTGCAGTACTTGCGGAGCGTCGATTCCTGAATCTGACGCGCGGCGCGGTTTGCCAGATAGGCCTCGGTTGCGAATTGGATCGTGATGGCCGGTTTGGCGGGAGGAGGTTCGACCGGCCGAGCATGGGGCTCGGTAGCGACGGGTGGGCCTGCGACGGCTTGGCTCTCGGCGTCCCAGGCACCCGCCGCCTCCCACTCGGCGGCGACGCGCCGAGCGTCGTCCCACTCGATCTCGCCGGTGTTCTTGCGCTTGAAGCCGCCCGCGAGTGTGCCGTCGGCGTAGATCGGGCAGGCGCACTTCTTGACGCGCCGCCTTCTCTCTTCGGGCTCATACGTACGGGAATCAGGAGCGTGCCCGGCGAAGCATTTGCCGGGCCGTCGGGAATGTCGGCGGTAGAGGTTGAGCGCCACGAGTCCTTGGTCAGGACTCTACGACCTCGTTGCCCCAGATTGCCCCGCGAAACGCGGCAAAACCCCTAAGTCATTGAAAACAAATGGCGGTGAGGGTGGGATTCGAACCCACGGTACCCGCAAAGGTACAACGGTTTTCGAGACCGCCCGATTCAACCACTCTCGCACCTCACCACCCAGGAGTGTAGCATTTTCGAAGCCGAGAGGGACTGACCGAGGCAGCGGGCGTTCTACAATCTCGCCATGCCCATCGATCGACGCACCTTCCTCGCCCAAGCCGCCGCGCCGGCGCTGCTGCCGCTGCAACTCTCCGCTCAACAATCGTTTGAGCCGCTCAACCGCTTTCCCAGGATGGTGCAGGAATGGTTCGTCGACCGGCTCCGCGCCGCCCAGGCCGAGCGCATCGAGCGGCTGGACGCGTTGCGCACACGGGCCGACGCCGAAGCCTATGTCGCCGACGTGCGCGCACGCATCCGGCAATGCTTTGCGCCCTTCCCCGACAAGACGCCGCTGAACCCGCGCGTCACCGGAGTCGTCGAGCGCCAGGGCTACAAGATCGAGAAGATTCTTTTCGAGAGCCGCCCCGAGTTGGTCGTCAGCGCCAATCTCTACCTGCCGACCGATCGCTCCAGCCCGTTCCCCGGAGTCATCGGAACTTGCGGCCACTCCGCCAACGGCAAGGCCATCGACGCCTACCAGTCGTTCTGCCAGGGGTTGGTGAAGCAGGGCTACGCGGTGCTGATCTATGACCCGATCGGGCAGGGCGAGCGGCTGCAGTACAACGACCGCATCCCCACCGGCGTGCGCGAGCACCTGGTGGGCGGCAACCAGCAGTTTCTGATCGGCGAGTTTTTTGGCTCCTGGCGCGCCTGGGACGGCATCCGCGCCCTGGACTACCTGCTCACGCGCCCCGAGGTCGACCCGCAGCACATCGGCGTCACCGGCAACTCCGGCGGCGGCACGGCCACCACCTGGTTGGCCGGGGTGGAGACCCGCTGGACCATGGCCGCGCCGAGCTGCTTCGTCACCGAGTTCCGCCGCAACCTCGAGAACGAGCTGCCGGCCGACACCGAGCAGTGCCCGCCGAGGGCGATCGCGCTGGGGCTCGACCACGAGGATTTCCTGGCTGCGATGGCGCCGAAGCCGGTGATCCTGCTAGGCAAGGAGAAAGACTACTTCGACGCCCGGGGACTCGAAGAAGCGCTCCATCGGCTCAAAAAGATCTGGCGGCTGCTCGGCGCCGAAGAGAAAGTTTCGCTGTTCATCGGGCCCAGCTACCACGGCTACTCGCAGGAGAACCGCGAGGCGATGTACGGCTGGTTCAACCGCTGGACCGGCGCGGCGACGGGTTCGAAGGAGCCGGAATTGACCATCGAGCAGGACGCCACGCTGGCGGCGGCAAAGAACGGGCAAGTGTCCAACGAAGGCTCCAGGCCGATGTACGCCTTCACCGCCGAGACGGCGCGGGCGCAGGTTGGAGGCCGCAAGCTCACCGGGCCGCGGCTGACGGAGGCGGTGCGGGACGTGCTCAAGCTCCCCGAACGCACCAAGCCGCCCTATGCGCGCATCCTGCGGACGATCCCGGCCCGCGGCTACCCGACCGAGTTCTTCACCCAGTACGTGCTCGAGACCGAGCCGGGCGCCGAGGTCGTGCTCACGCGGCTCTCGGCCGAACGGCACTACTCGCGTCCGTCGCAGACGGGCCGGCCGGCGGTCCTCTACGTCTCGCACCATTCCGCCGACCAGGAGTTGCGCGACGAGCCGCTGGTCCGCGAACTGTTTGACGAAAACCCGGACGCGGATTTCTATGCGCTCGACGTGCGCGGCGTCGGCGAATCGCGGCCAAACACTTGCGGCGAGGACAGTTTTCTGCAGCCCTACGGTTGCGACTACTTCTACGCCATCCACTCGCTGATGCTCGACGAGCCCTATGTGGGCCGCAAGACGCACGACGCGCTGTCAGCCCTGGACTGGCTGGCGCGTTACGGCCACCAGGAGGTGCGGCTGGCTGCGCTGGGCTGGGGAACGTTTCCCGCCCTGTTCGCCGCGCAGTTCGCGCCCACGGTCAGCTCGGTGACGCTCAAGGGCGGGCTGGAGTCGTACCTGGCGGTCGCGGAAGCGGATCTGTATGACTGGCCGCTGTCGTGCTTCGCGCCGGACGTGCTGCGACATTTCGATCTGCCCGACTTGCGCGAGGCGCTCGGCAAGCGGCTGCGCGTGATCGACATGCAAGGGGCGCAGTTGGGCTGACCCAACCCGCACCCTGAAGGGCGCGGCACGGACCGAGGAGGCGAGCAACAGAGCCGAGGGTGTAAACCCGCGGGCCCGGCCTTCAGCCGCGCTCCTCGAGCCGCACCGCGAAAAAACCATCCCCGGCGCCCACCCCCGGCAGGTTCAGCCTCCGCTCGGCCACCCGGTAGTTCGGCCGCCGGCGCAGAACGGCCTGTACCACATGGTCGTTCTCCTCGGCTTCGATCGAGCAGGTCGAGTAGACCAAGGCGCCCCCGGGCGCCAGGCAATCCAGCCCGTGGAGCAAGATGTTTTTCTGCCGCCATTGCAGGTCGGCGATGTCTTCGGGCTGCAGACGCCACTTGATCTCCGGGTTGCGCGCGAGCGTGCCCGTTCCCGAGCAAGGCGCGTCGATCAGGATCTGGTCGAAACGGCGGCGGAAGGGCAGCGAATGCGTGGCGTCGACCGCGGCCAGCGGCGGCGGGTCGGCGGCGAGCGCGCGCATCTGCCGCAGCCGCCGGTGGCGGTAGTCGCAGGCGATGACGCCTTCGGGGCCGCCGCGCAGCTCGATCGCGTGCTGCGTCTTGCCGCCCGGAGCGGCGCACAGGTCCAGCAGCGTCTTGTCTTTCGATGGGTTGAGCAGTGGCGCGATGCGTTGTGAACCCAAATCCTGGATGCGCACGCGCCCCTCGGCCCAGCAGCGGCTTTTCTGCGGCGAACCTTCGAGCAGACGGTAGGCGCCCGGCGTCTCGGTCGGCTCTACCCGGACGCCGTCTTCTTCCAACAACGTCTCGGTCTCCTCAAACGGATAGCGCGCGTTCAGGCGTAGGTAGGTTGTTGGCGGCTCGAGAAAGGCGGCGAGCAGCTCGTCAGTCTTCTCCGAGCCGTAGCGCGCCCACCAGCGGTCGACCATCCAACGGGGAAAGGCCTGCTGGTTTTCCGCCGGGCCGGGCTTGCGCTCGGGCAGCTTCCGCAGCACGGCGTTGACGAACCCGGTGGCGGAGAGCTTTTGGGCTTCTTTGACCAGATCGACGCTCTCCGACACGGCGGCGCGGTCAGGGATTTTCGACAGGTAGCGCATCTGATAAGCGCCCAGACGCAGGGCGCAGCGCACCTCGGGGTCGAGGTTCTCGATGCGCCGCCTGGCGGGCTGGACAAGCAGAAAGTCCAGCGCGCCTTGCCAGCGCAGTACGCCCAGCGTCAGCTCGGTTGTCAGCGCCCGATCGCGCGGCGAGAGATCGTCGAGCAGGCGGCTGTGCAGGAGCTCATCGGCGTAGGCGCCTTCTTCGACGCGGAGAAGGATCTGGAAAGCAGCCCGTCGGGCCGGCGATGCGGGCATTTCCGGCACTGTAGCAAAGCCCGCCCAGCCCGGGCTTGGCAGCCGCCGCAGCATGCTAGACTACGCCTTGGCTACCGGGTCTGCAAGCGTTCCGGGGGCGACTCGAGCGGGTATGGGCGACGAGATCGAACTCACGATCACCAGCCATCCGCGCTGGATGAAGTTGGTGCGGCAGATCGTGCTGGCGTTCGCCGACGAGGCCGGGTTCGATTCGAAAAATTCCCAGGCGATCACGCTCGCCGTCGGAGAGGCGATCGGCAACGTCATCAAGCACGCCTACAACGGCGCCACGGACCGCACCTTCTCGCTTTCCTGCAGCTCGAACGGGTTGGGACTGGAGGTGCGGATCGAGGATCAGGGCGATCCCTTCGACCCGTTGACCCGTGAAGTGCTGCCGCCCGACGAGATCCGTCCCGGCGGACGGGGAATCTATTTGATGCGCTCCATCATGGATGAGATGGAGTACGAGCGGCAGGGCGACAGGAACGTCGTCCGCATGCGAAAATTTCGAAACACGCCTACCGGAGAGATAGCCTGAGGGCTTTGCTGCGAGAGCCGCAATTTGAATCATGGAGATTAATGTCAAGCGCGACGGCGCCCGCTCGGTTGTCTACGTCACCGGGGATATCGACCTGTATACCTCCCCACAGCTGCGCGAGACGGTGCTCGACTTGTTCCAGCGGCGCAACCAGCAGCGCGTGATCCTGAATCTTTCCGACGTGCACTACATTGACAGCTCCGGCATAGCGAGTCTGGTGGAAGGGCTGCAGGAAGCCAAGAAGCTCCAGGCCCGCTTCATCCTGGTCGGTCTGAACGAGGCTCCGCGCCACGTCCTCGAGTTGACGCGGCTGCTCAGCGTCTTTGAGATCGCCGACAGCGAAGACGCGGATCTGGCGGAGGCCTGAGGGCGCGGTCTGGGATTCTGATGCCTTTTCTTGAATCCGTCGGCCGCTCCGCCATCGAGAAAGTCGAGTACGTCGGCGGGCTCTCCATTCAATTCTGGCGCGCGCTGCGCTCGGCCTGGAAAGCCAATCCGTTCACCGGCAGCCGCCTGCGCTGGCGCTCGACCATCGACCACATGGCCGTTGTCGGCGTCTACGCCCTGCCCGTGGTGTGTCTGATCAGCGCCGCCACCGGCTTGATCATGGCTTTCCAGGGCGGAGCCGAGCTGCGCCGCTTCGGCGCGCTGCAGTTCGTGATCAACCTGGTCGGCGTCTCGATGACCCGCGAGTTGGGCCCGCTGATGACCGCCATCGTGGTGATCGGCCGTTCGGGCTCATCGTTCTCGGCCGAGATCGGCACCATGGTGGTGACCGAAGAGGTCGATGCGCTCAGAACAATGGCGCTGGACCCGATCGAGTTCCTGCTGGTGCCGAAGTATGTGGCGATGATGCTGATGATGCCCTGCCTGACCATCGCTGCGGTCAGCTCCGGCATCCTCGCCGGCGGCATCTTCACTTATTTCAGTCTGGGCATGTCGCTGGACGTGTATCTGCGCGCCACCATGGACGTATTAGTCCTGCGCGACATCGTCACCAGCATGATCAAAGCGATCGGCTTCGGTACGATCATCGTGCACGTGGGCGCTTACGAAGGCTTCCACGTCAGCGGCGGCCCGGTCGGCGTCGGCAAGTCGACGACCGCCGCCGTGGTCAAGTCGATCTTCCTGGTCGTGCTCGCCGACCTGCTGTTCACCGCGTTCTTCTACCTGTTCTGGCGATGAGCAAGAACGACATCCATCCGGCGCTGCGCAATCGCCTGCGCGAGGACGGGACGCCCCCTGTCATCTCGGTGCAGGACCTGGTGGTGCGCTACGACGACAAAGAGGTGCTCAAGGGCGTCAACCTCGACATCTATCCCAGCGAGACGATGGTCATCCTCGGCGCCAGCGGCTCGGGGAAATCGACGATGCTGCGCCAGATCGAGGCGCTGTCGAGACCGACTTCGGGCCATGTCTACATCAAGGGCGTCGACGTCTCCACCTGCAGCGAAGACGAGTTGCAGGCGGTGCGCCGCATCATGGGCGTGTCGTTCCAGAGCGCGGCGATGTTCAACTCGATGACGGTGGGAGACAACGTCGCCCTGCCGCTGCGCGAGCACACCAAGCTCGCCGAGCCGACCATCAAGCTGATGACGCAGATGAAGCTGTCGCAGGTCGGTCTCGAGGGCGCTGCGGACCTGTATCCGGCGCAGCTGTCGGGCGGCATGCGCAAACGCGCCTCGGTGGCGCGGGCGCTGGCGATGGATCCGGAGATTTTGGTTTTTGACGAGCCGTCGGCGGGCCTGGATCCGATCATCGGCGCCGGCATCGACCAGCTGATCCTGCACCTGAAGCAGGCCTTCAAGATGACGATCGTGGTGGTCACCCACGAGATGGCCAGCGCGTTTCTGATCGCCGACCGGCTGTGCATGCTGCACCAAGGGCAGATCATCGCCATCGGGTCGCTTGAAGAGATCCAGAACCATGAGCATCCGCGCGTGCGGCAGTTTCTGGACCGGATCCCCGACGACCAGGGCATGGGGGAGGCGCACTATCTGACCGGTCTGTAGGACGCGCCGCGAGAGGAAACAGTCACATGTGACTGTTTCCTTGATATCGCGATTGGAACTCCTATGCGGCTGGTATGCTGGAATTTCTCGTATGAGCAGTGAAGCGAAGGTCGGACTCTTTGTCGTGATCGCACTGTCGATCTTCGTCGCCACGTTCTTGTCGGTGGCCACCATCCAACTCGCCGGCGACAAGGTTCCCTACAAAACTCGCTTCAGGTTCGCCGGAGGTCTCGAAGGCGGCAAAGTGGTGCGCTTCGGCGGCCTCAAGGCCGGCGTCATCACCGACGTGCGCCGCGCCGCCGACGACCCGACCATGGCCGAAGTGCTCATCGAGGTGCGCCGGGAGATCCCGATCAACGAGGATTCGGTCGCCTCCATCTCGAGCTTGAACGCCCTGGGCGACAACTACATGGAGATCTCGCCCGGAACCAAAGAGGCGGCTCGCATCCCTCCAGGCGGCCTGATCCGGTCCGAAGAAGCGGTCACTTTCAGCGATATCACCAAAAAGGTCGTCGAGGTGACTGACACGGCGCAGACGATGATGGCCGACGTCAAAGATGACGTGGAGTTGCTCATCGCAGACCTGCGCGAGTTGACCGGCAACCTGACCGAGCTGACCGGGCAAGAGAACCAGGAAAGCATCAAGGGGTTGCTCAAAGGCGCCAACGAGATGGTCGAGACCCAGGCGCCGAAGATCGACCAGATCACGGATCAGATCGCCGTACTGCTCGAAAAAGTCGACGCTACCGTCGCCGAGTTGCGGCAGGTGGCCGAGACGGCCGATAAGACCGTCGGCAACATCGACCGCACCGTCGAAGAGACGCGCGAGCCGATCAAGCGCGATCTGGCCGAACTCGAGGCGACGCTGGTGGAGGCGCGCGAGACCATCGCCGAGATGCGCGCTCTGGTGGCGGCCAACAGCTCCGAGATCAACCAGACCATCGAAAACTTCCGCCGCACCTCGGAAAACCTCGAGCAGTTCAGCGACGAGATTCAGCAGCGGCCCTGGTCGCTGCTGCGAACCAAACCCAAAGCCGACCGGCAGGTTCCGGTGAACTGAGGCGGAGAGGATGCGTAACCTGGCACTGCTTTTCATCCTGGCGGCGGCTGTAGGAGCCGAGGAGCCCCGGTTCGCCGGCGAGCAGATGCTGCGGCCCCAGAGCTACCGCGAGTGGGTCTTCGTCGGCTCGTCGCTCGGCATGAGCTACAACGAAGACGGCGCGGCGAAGAAGCAGCAGAACTACCACGTGGTCTTTCTCGAGCCGGGCGCCTGGAAGCACTATCAGAAGACCGGAACGTTTCCCGAGAAGACCATGCTGATGATGGAGGTCTACTCGGCCGGCCAGAAAGAGTCGATCAACCGGGCCGGCAGCTTCGCCGACGACTTTCTGCGCGTCGAGGCGGCCGTGAAAGACAGCGCGCGCTTCGACGGCGGCTGGGCTTACTTTGATTTCGGCGGACCGGCCGCCGGCGGACTGAAGGAGCGATCCACCGCCTTTGCCAAGGATCGCTGCTGGTCGTGCCACAACGAGCACGGCGGAACCGACAACGTCTTCACGCAGTTCTACCCGGTGTTGAATCGCAAGCCGTGAGCGGCTTTACCCTCAGCGCCGAGTCGGCGCCGGGCTATCTGGCGCAGCGGGGGTTCGGGGGCGAGTTTCGCTGCCGGGAGTTGGGCGGCGGCATCTCCAACGTGGTCGTTCTCGCCGAGTCCGACGACAGTCGGATGGTGCTCAAGCAGGCGCTGCCGCAGTTGCGGGTTCGCGACGAGTGGCTGGCCGAGCGCAGCCGCATTTTCCGCGAGCGCGACGGGCTGATCGCCGCCGCCCAGGTTCTGCCGAAGGGCTGGGTCCCCCAAGTCCTGTGGAGCGACGACTCGGAGTTCCTCTTCGCCATGGAGGCCTTCTCGCCCGAGGCCCGCTCGTGGAAAGACGAGTTGATGCTGGGCAGCCTCGACTGCAAACGCGCCGAGCAGGCCGGCAAAGCGCTGGGGCTGACGATCCGCGAAACCTGGCGCGATCCCGAACTCGAGCGCCGTTTCGGCGACCAAACAGCTTTCAACCAGCTGCGTACCGATCCCTACTACCGCACCATCGCCCGCCGCCACCCCGACATCGCCGACGCCGTTTACGCGTGGATCGCCGAAGTCGAGCCGCTGCGGCTGGCGCTCACGCACGGCGACTGGAGCCCGAAAAACATGGTTTGCGACGGGGACCGGATGGTCTTCATCGATTACGAGTGCGTGCACTTCGGCGACCCGTCCTACGACGCCGCGTTTGCGCTCAATCACCTGTTGTTGAAAGCCTTCCGCCGCCCGAAGCAGGCGCCCGAGATCCACGGGCTCGGACGGGTGTTCTTCGAAACCGTTCTCGGACTGCTGCCGGCTGAGGCGATGCCGCGCTTTGAGGAAGCGACGATGCGGCATTTGGCCTTTCTGATGCTGGCGCGCATCGACGGCAAATCGCCGGTGGAGTATCTGCGCGACCAGTCGCTGCGGCAGCGCGTACGGCGCAAAGCCAAGGAGATGATCGCCGACCGCCCCCAGAGTCTCGACGCGGTGTTCGCTCGCCTGGGGCGGCCTGCCATCGGCCGGGGGCGCGCGGGGCGCTGGCTGCTGGACTGAGAAGCCGCGGCCGCCGGCGAGCGCGAATCGACGAGATCAGCGTCGGCCGCGACGGCCACTACGTCCGCGCACGACGATCACCGAGCGCCCGAACGGCCGGCCCCAATAACCGCCTCCGAAACCGAAGCCGGGGCCCCAGTAGGGGCTGCCGTAGAAGCCGTGGTAGCCGCCCCAACCCCAGCCCCAACCCGGCGTCCACAGGCCGCGGTTGTAGACGGGAGGCTGGAGCATCTTGTTCCGCCGCTTGGACCAGTCGTCGAAGTCGGTTTTCGGGTCGGCCTTCGCGGCGCGGACGGTGGTTTCGGCGCGATCGCTGCGGATGGTCAAGCTCTTGCCGCCCTTGACCTTCTCGGCCCCGCGGTCGCTGAAAACCTCGACGGCGCCTTTGCGGACGTTGATGTCGACCTGTCCGCCGGGCCGCGCCTCCACGCTGAAGACGCTGGGCTTGACCGGCTGGATCGAAGCGCCCTCGGTCTCGATGTCCACGTCGGCCTCGCCGCTGCGGAGTTGGCTGTAGTGCAGCAATCCGCTGAGCAGGTCGAGCCGATAAGACCGGTTGCCCAGACCTTCGATTTCGAGTTCGGAGTTGGTTCCCAAACGAACCAGGTTGGCGCGGCTGAGCTGGATCTCGGCTCGGGAACGCGGCCCGGTGACGATGCGGTCGCCGGGAAAGATCTCATCGCCGCCGCGCGCCTGGAAGCGGTCGCCATTGGCTCGATGCAGAATCACTTCGCCGTCGGCGACGTTGAGTTGTGCGACGCCGAAGCGGGAATGACTGCGCCCCCGTCGGTCGCTGTTGGGTCTTTGGGCTTCGAGCGGGGTCGCCAGAACCAAAGCCGACAGGACGAGGGCGGCGAGCGTCAGTTCAATCTTTTTCATCTTGTCTTGTCCTCATGTCTTGTCAGCCGCCTCCATCGAAGCCGAGAGCAACTCGGCTGCCATCATGAACCCGTTGATTCCACGATAGTTGCGCGGCCCATTTCAGCAGTGCCTGGTGGATTTGGACCACCAACCGCGGCCGGAGCTAGCATGAAAGGAGAAACAAGCATGTTGACCAGACGATTTGACGAAGCGTTGGCGTGGGCCTCGGAATTGCACCGCGAGCAGACGCGCAAGGGGGCCGGGGCGCCCTACATCTCGCACCTGCTGGCGGTGACGGCGCTGGTGATCGAAGCGGGCGGCGATGAGGACGAAGCAATCGCGGCAGTGCTGCATGACGCGATCGAAGACCAGGGCGGACCGCAGACGCGCGAGGAGATCCGGCGGCGTTTCGGCGACCGCGTGACGGAACTCGTCGACGGCTGCACCGACGCCGAGGAGATGCCGAAACCGCCCTGGCGCGAACGCAAGGAGGCCTTCATCGCCTCGATCGAATCCGCGCCGCACTCGGTGCGCCTGATCGTCACGGCGGACAAGCTGCACAACGTGACCTGCTCGATCCAAGACCTCGAGCGCGAGGGCCCGGAGGCGTGGAATCGGTTCCGCGGACGGGAGAAGGCGCTGTGGTACTACCAGTCGGTGACGGCGGCGCTGGAAGCGGCGGGCGCGAATCCGCTGACGCCGCGGCTGAAGCGCGCGGTAGAAATCCTGGCGAGCCTGTAGCGCTCCTGCCGTGCCGCAATCATCAAGATTGCGGGGCGTGCTCCGCTGGAGGAACCCGCACCCTGAAGAGAGTGTGTGAAAACGTGACAGGAGTGTTCGGTGATAGCCCCCGGCTTCAGCCGGGGGTAACTAAGATCGGACCCTCACGTCTCTTGCACTTGCCCTCACCCGCGAGAGCGGGTGAGGGCAAGTGTCGTACTTTGAGTCGCTTAGACGTGCATTTCCCCCGGCTAAAGCCGGGGGCTATAGGGAAACCGGAGACGGAATCGGTGTATCGTCGGACCGTCTGGATCAGCGGGCGCAGTGTGTTCACACACTCTCTTACGGTCGCGGCACGGATCGCGTGCGTTATGGGCGCGGTTCTGTTTCCAGCTTGGACGCTCGCAGCCAGTCCAGCGTTCGTCGCAAGCCCTCTTCGAACCCGATTTGCGGCTTAAAGCCCAAATCCCGCCGGACCCGGCTGATGTCGGCCTGCGAGTCGCGGACGTCTCCGGCGCGGTCCGGACCGTATTGGGCCGGCAGATCGACGCCGGCGATTTTCTGCATCGTCTCCCAGACTTGGTTCAACGTCACCCGGCCGCCGGAGCCGCAGTTGTAGAGCCGGCCGGCGACGCCCGGGGCGCGGGCGGCCAGCAGATTCGCCTGCACGATGTTGTCGACGAAAATGAAGTCGCGGGATTGTTCGCCGTCGCCGAAAATCGTCGGCTGCTGGCCCGCCAGCAGCCGGTCCGCGAAGATCGACAGCACGCCTGAATAGGGCGACTTGGGGTCCTGCCGGGGCCCGAAGACGTTGAAGTAGCGCAGCGACACGGTTTCGAGGCCGTAGCTGTCAAAAAACGTGCGCAGGTACATCTCGCCGGCCAGCTTGTGGACCGCGTACGGAGACTGCGGGTCCGGCAGCATGTCTTCGCGTTTGGGCAGCTCGGGCGCGTTGCCGTAGGCCGCGGCGGAGGCGGCAAAGAGCACCCGGCCGACCTTCCGCTCGACCGCCGCTCGCAGAACGTTGAACGTCCCGTCGACGTTGACCTCGTGGCACAGCTGCGGGTCTTCGATCGACTTCGGCACCGAGGCGATGGCGGCCTCGTGGAAGACCACACTCATCTCCTCGAACGCGCGCTCGAGCGCGGCGTAGTCGCGGATGTCGCCTTCGATGAACTCGATGCGGTCGGCGACCTCGGCCAGATTGGACGCTTTGCCGGTGCTCAGGTCGTCGAAGACCGCCACGCGCTCGACGCCGGGTTCGGCCAGCAATCCCCGCACCAGCGCCGAGCCGATGAAGCCGGCGCCGCCTGTGACGAGCACGTTTCGCATGAGGTTGATCTAGTCGAGCTGCGCGATCTCGTCGCGCAGGTAGGCCATCGACTCCTGGACGATTCGATCGGCGCCGGGCGTGAAGTCGAATACCTCCATCGAGACCCAACCGGGGAATTTTCGGTCCTTGGCGACCTGCAACACAGGCTTGAAGTCGTAGCCGCCGCCGGGGCGCGGGTAGCTGCCGTCGAGTTCGTTGACGTGGATGTGGCGGATCTTTGACCAGTGGCGCTCGACGATCACCGCGTGCGGCTCAACCTCGTTGATGGCGTTGTGCGAGTCGAACATCGTCTGTACGGCCGGCGAGCCGATCTCATCGACGATCCCCGCCGCTTCATCGAGGGTCTGGATGACGTCGCACTGCTCCACCGGCAAGGCCTCGACCAGCACGGTCACGCCCAGCGATTCCAGGTGCGGCGCGATCGAGGCGACGCCGTCGATGTAGTTGCGCGTAGCCTGCTCGCGGGTGGCGCCGTCGGTAGTCTTGCGCTGTCCGGGCGAGCCGAAAACCATCACGCCGCCCGAATCGGCGGCGCGCAGGTCGGCGCACAGGTCGCCGAGGCGCTTGACGAAATCCCAGCTGCCGGCGCGCATTTCCGCGTCCGGCGTGGTGACGTGCAGACCGCTGGGACCGACGGTCAGCCAGTGCAGGCCGACGAACTCGAGCCCTTCGGAGACGATGATGTCGCGCACCTCGCGTCGTCGCTCGGCGGGCAATGTGGTGGCGTCGGTCTGCAGCGTGAACGGGGCAATTTCAATCCCGTCCCAGCCGGCCGCCTTGATACTGCGGCACTGCTCCACAAAGGGGGTTTTCTCGAAGACTTCGTTGCAGACAGAAAGACGAAAAGGACCAACCGGCATAAGGGCCTCGCAGCCCCAGTCTACCAAGGCTGACCGGGTGCGCTATATTTCTCTCAGACCCATGATCCATCGCAGACAGTTCCTCGCCTCCGCCGCCGGCTTAGCCGCAGCCAGCGCTCTTCCTGCTCACGAGGGGATCCATTCGATCTTCCGCGGCGTGCTGATCGGGGCGCAGAGTTACAGTTTCCGGGACCGGGACATCATGGCCGCGATTGCCGCCTACAAGCAACTCGGCATCGGCGAATGCGAAATGTGGAGCGGCCACATGGAGCGCCCGGCGAGCAAGCGCCTCAGCCGCGAGGAACTGCGCGACTGGCGCCTCAAGGTCGACTTGGCCGAGTTCGAGAAGGTCGGCCACGGCTTCCACGAAGCCGGCGTGGAGCTCTACGCCTTCAACTACAGCTTCCGCGCGGACTTTACCGACGCCGAGATCGAGCGCGGCTTCGAGATGGCCAAGGCGCTGGGCGCGAAGGTGCTCACCGCGTCGGCCAACGTCTCGGTGTCGCAGCGCGTGGACAAAGCCGCGAAGAAGCACAAGATGCGCGTGGGCATGCACAACCATTCGCACATCCGCGACGACGAGTTCGCCACGCCCGAGAACTTCGCCACCGCGATGAAGGGCACCTCCTACATCGCCATCAACCTCGACATCGGCCACTTCTTCGGCGCCGGCTTCGACCCGGTGGCGTTCTTGAAGCAGCATCACGACGACATCGTCACCATCCACGTGAAGGACAAGTCGAAAGACGACGTCAACATGCCGTTCGGCGAGGGCGATACGCCGATCGTAGAGTGTCTGCGGCTGATGCGCGACAAGAAGTACAAGATCCCCGCCAATATCGAGTACGAGTACAAGGGCGAGGACACCATCGCCGAAGTGCGCAAGTGTTTTGAGTACTGCAAGAAGGCGGTTCTCGAAGGCTAGCGCCTCGAAATCCGGATCGCGTGAGCTTGGAAGGCGGGCCCGGCGGTCCGCCTTCCTGCGTTTGGGTCCTGCTTCACGCCGCAGTCCAAAAGGGTCGCGTATCCTAGAAGGCACGATGGAAAAACTGGCGGTGCACGGCGGCAAACCCGTGCGGAAGACGGAGTATCCGGCTTGGCCGGTCTCGGGGCCTCGCGAGCTCGAACTGTTGCAGCAGGTGCTGTTTTCCGCACAGTGGGGCGGCTATCACGAGTACGTCGAAGAGTTCGAAAAGCTCTTCTGCGGACTGCATGACGCCTACCACGGGATCTCAGTCGCGAACGGTTCGGTCGCCCTCGAAGTGATGCTCCAGGCGGCCGGCGTCCGCGCCGGCGACGAGGTCATCGTGCCGGCGCATAGCTTCATCGCCACCGCCACCGCCGTCTCCCGCATCGGCGCAAAACCAGTGTTTTGCGACATCGAGCGCGAGACGTTCAACATCGACCCGGTCTCGGCCGAGGCCGCCGTCGGGCCGAAGACCAAAGCGATCATCGCCGTCCACTTCGGCGGCGTGATCGCCGACATGGACCGGCTGGAGAACCTGGCGATGAAGGCCGGCTTGCAGCTCTTCGAGGACGCCGCCCATGCGCACGGCGCCGACTGGAAGGGACGGCGCGCCGGAGGCATCGGCCGCGCCGGGACGTTCAGCTTCCAGAACTCGAAGGCGATGACGGCCGGCGAAGGCGGCATCGTCATCACCAGCGATTCCGAACTGGCCGAGCGGATGCGCTCGCTGGTGAACTGCGGCCGGAAGCCGGGCCATGGCTGGTTCGAGCATTTCGAGCTGGGCACGAACCTGCGGCTCAGCGGCTTCCAGGCCGCGGTGCTGCTGGCGCAACTCGAACGGCTGCCCGAGCAGATTCGGCTGCGTCAGGCCAACGCCGAGCTGCTCCGGGCGCAGCACGAAACCCCGGGCGTCCATTTCCAGCAGGCGCCGGAGGGTGCGGTTGTGCAGACGCTCTACCTGCTGCCCGGCTGGGTGGACGAAGACGCGCTGGGCGCCACCCGTGACGAGTTCCTCCATGCTCTCGAGGCCGAGGGCGTGCCGGTGCGGCCGTGGTATCCGCATCCGCTCTACGCCAACCCGGTGTACAAGACGGCGCCGTACCGCAAGGTCGCCTGCCCGGTGGCCGAGCAGGCCTGCAAGGATTCGTTCTGGCTGCCGCAGCGGGTGCTGATGGGTTCGGACGCCGACACCAGCGATATCACGAAGGCGATCGACAAGATCTACCAGACCTACCGCCCCGAGACGACCTCGGTGCAGTAGGATCGCCCCAAAAAAAGAGCCCCCGACCGCGTAGGCCGGGGGCTTCGAGAGCCCCGCCCCGAAGGGCGGGGGTGGAACGAGTTAGAACTCGTAGCGCAGAGCGAACTGCATGATGCGCGGGTCGCCGGCGCTGCGGTACTGTCCCAAAACCGCCGGACGGTCGAAGCGCAACTGCATGTCCTCGCCGGTGAAGTTCACGCTGTTGAAGGCATTGAAGACTTCCCAGCGGAACTGCACCGAGTGCCCCTCAAACGGCAGCGTGAAGCGCTTGCCCAACGCCATGTCCGTGTTGAAGAAGTCATCGACGCGGAAGATATTCCGGGGGCCGATGATTCCGGTGCGGTTGAAGGCCATGTTGCTCGCCGCTTCCCGTCCGTCGAAGAACAGACCGGGAACGCCGTCCTTATTGTCGCTGTCGATTTGGGTCTCGACTGGGCCGTTGATGAGCGCCCGGCCGGTGCCGTAGAAGTTGGTCGACCAACGCGAGCCGTTGGCGATGTCCACCGGCAGGCCGGTTCGGTAACGCATCAAGCCCGACAACTGCCAGCCGCCGATGAACTGGTTGAGGACGCCGCCGACGTTGCCGCCGAACTTCTTGCCTTGGCCGAACGGCAGCTCGTAGATGAAGTTGCCGTTGAACTGCTGACGGATGTCAAAGTCCGAACTCGCCACGTTCTGGTCGCGGCGGAACGTATTGATGATGTTGCCGGCCGTGTCGCTGAACGTACCGTCGGTCTCGAAGGCGCTTTGCAGGTTGCCTTCCGCCGCCGAACCGTTGTCGATCGAGTGCGACCAGGTGTAGTTGAGATCGAACGTCAGGCCGGAGGTGAACCGCTTGCGCAACGACAACGTCATGCCGTGGAAGTTTGAGTAGCCGAGGTTTTCCCAGACGCGCAGCGCTGAGAACTGGCGGCCGAAGAAGGTGTGGCAGCCGGTCACGGTCATGCAGTTGTCGAAGCGCCGACCATTCTGGAAGTCTCCGCTGAAGGGCACGAACTGCCGATCGAGCTGATCGAGCGTATCGAGCTCGGACTCGCGACCCCAGACGTTGTTGACGTAGAAGAAGTTCGCCGAGGCCGAACCCGGGATGGCGAAGTTCTCGAGCGCCGGGAACATGTTCTCCAGGAACGGCTGGATGGGCGCCAAGGCGGGGTTGGCCGCGACTTGGGCATTCGTCAGGCCCTGGTTTTCGAACAGCGTCCGGTTGTTCTGGAACGCCTCCGCCAAGGTCTGACCGGAAACCGGGTCCTTGAAGAAAATCAGCGGGCTGGCCGGATCATGCTGGGCGAGCAGCTTGCGGCCCAAGCGGCCCGCGTAGCCGACCTCCATCGTCATGCCGCCGGGGATCTCGCGCGAGAACGTGGCGGTAATCGGAATCGAGTAAGGCGCTTGGAGATTGGACGCCGTGCCGATGCCGCTGCCGGCGATGGCGCGGTTGACCCGCGGCGTGAACGGGAATCCGCCTTCAGGGGCTGCCGGCAGTGCCGGGAATCCGCCGTCAAAGCGAGGCGCCGTGGAGAAGGTGTAAGTCTGCGGATCGTTGGCGTCGGCCTGCACGCCGAATGTGCCGAACTGATCTTGCTGGGTCACCAGGAAGCTGCCATAGCGGTCATAGAACAGGCCGCCGCCGATACGGAACACACCGTTGTTGCTGAAGATCTTTTTCAGCAAGCCGGTCGGGTTCTGCGGGCTCCAGGCCAAGCTGAAGCGAGGCGCCAAGTTGTTGCGATCCGGGTCGTACCAGCTCGGACCATTGTTGGCTGGGCCGCCGGCAATCCACGTCAGGTCAGCGCTGGGCAGCGCGTTCCCGGGGATGCCGAGCTCCATGCCGCCGACGCGATCGGCCATGTAGCGCTCGAGCGTGGGAGTTGTGATTCCCTGCAATCCGTTGGTTTCCCGCGGCGGGCTGCTGTAGCCGTAACGCAGGCCGTAGGTCAGCGTCAGGCTGGGTTTGACGCGCCAGGTGTCCGAGGCGTAGAGCTCATATTCGTCGGTGGCGAACCGGCGGATCGAGCCGGATCCGACGGGCAAGAGGTTGCCTTGCGCATCGTACTGATAGGTGACGCCGATCGAGGTGATCGCGCCGGTCAGGTTCAGCGCGGCGCCGGAGACGGTCGCCAATTGGTCATCCCGCACCTGGAGGTTCGAGTTGCCGGTGCGCTGTTGCAGCACGGTGTTGATACCGGCTTGGACATCCGCGCCGAGACCTCCGAGCAGGCCTTGCGAAAGCGTGTAGCTGGGGAACGTCTCTTCGAAGCTCGTGCGGTTGTTGCGGATAAATCGCATGTTGCCGCCGAACTGGAAGTTGTGGTTGCCCCGCACCCAGTTCATGTCGTTCGCAATCTGATAGGTCGGGAGATGGCGACGCTGCGGCCGATCGCCAAAGTCCTGGAGCTCGCTGATGTCGAACAGGTTGAAAGCCGGGCCGTCGGCGCCGGTGCGCGCTTCGCCCTGACGGGTGTAGCCGAAGCGGAAGTTGTTGATCAGCGTCGGAGTGAGGACGCCGGTGTAGGAAGCGACAAAGCCGCGGCTGTTGTCGAGTTGCTTGTAGCCGTCGCGCCCGGGGTAGGTCGCCAGGCCGCTCGCCAAGTCCTCGGCATTGTCGGCCAGGGTGCCGCGCCAGTAGACCCGGTGGTTGCCGGTCTTGTCGACGTTGAAGTCGAACTTCGCCACGTAGGCCTTGTTGTCTACTTGCAGCGGCGCGTTGAAGCGAAAGCCGCCGAAGTTCTGGCCGGCGTCCGAGCCGGCGTTGAGATCGTTGGGATCCGGGAACTGGTTGAGCAGATCGAGCATCAGCGGGTTGATGCCGATGCCGGCCGGATCAGCGGCGCGGAACTCCGCTTGCGTCAGTTGATACAGCGCGCCATCGGTACCCTCTACAGTCAGCAAACCCTGCTTGAGGGACTGCGTCGGGACGGTGCGGAGCTGGTTAGCCGAACGCGCGTCGCGGCGGCCTTCGTAGTTGACGAAGAAGAAGGCGCGGTTCTTGATCACCGGACCGCCGACCGAGAAACCGTACTGGTTCCGGATCAGCTTTTCGCGGTCGATGCCGGCCTGATTGCTGAAGAAGTTGTTCGCCGCGGTCACCGTGTTGCGGTGGAACTCGTACAGCGAGCCGTGGAACTCATTGGTTCCCGACTTGGTCACCAGTTGTACCTGGCCGCCGGAGGAGCGGCCGAGATCGGCGTTGCCGCCGCCGGTGGTCACGCGGAACTCCTGCACCGAATCCAACGGAACCGGCAGCACCGAACCGAACGGGTCGGGCGACTGCTGATCGTTGACGTCGACGCCGTCGAGCATCACGTTGTTCTGATCTTTACGCGCGCCCAAGACCTCGCCGGTCTGATTGACGCCCGTCTGCAGACTCAGCAACTCGACCACATTGCGGGTCAACAGGGGCAGCTGCCGAACCTTCGTCTCGTTGAAAGCGTTGCCGACGGTCGCATCGGTGGTGTTGAGCAGGACCGCGTCCGCCTCCACCGTGACGATCTCGGAGACGGCGCCGACTTCCAGCTCGATATTGGCCGTAGCCGGAGAGTTCACCAGCATCTCGATGCCGGTCACCAACTCGGTACTAAAACCGTCGGCCTCGATGACCAAGTCGTAGGTCCCCGGAGGGATCTGCAAGAACTGGTACAGACCACGATCGTTGGTCTGCGAACTGCGCTCAGCGCCCGTGCCTTGCTCGGAGAGCGTCGCGGTCGCGCCGGGAATGGCCGCGCCCGAGGAGTCGGTAACCGTGCCGCTCAGCGTCGTCGTCGCCTGACCGTAGAGGCCGGCCGTCGCGCAGAGGGCGAGTGTGAGGACAGCCGTCAGCCGCCCGAATAGCCCTAGCCTGAATTGAATTCCCACCAATGGAAACCTCCTGATCGCTGAGATAAACGGAAGTTCCTCGCCGCAGGACAGTGAATCCGAGGCGATCTCAGCGTCTTGTCTTTTCTCGAAGAATCAGGGGGCGGAGATTTGTCTCGACCCCTACATGCACCCAAACGAGGCGATGCGTCAGAGAACCCCTGTACTCCGCCGCAACGTCAGCTCCCAACGCCATCCGGCGTTTTAGGAGAACGCGCACTCCTCGCCGATCGAGGAGGACATCAATCTTGGATGGGGGCCCGCCAGGGGACCGGTGGAAAGGCACTGCAACGACTTCGTCACAGATCAGACTCCCCCAGCATAGCCAGCGTTCCGCTTTGAAGTCGACGTGAAACTTTTGATCCTCTACATAACCAATGCTTATGCAGGATGGGGACGATTAAACCGCAACGGAGCGGTTGCTGGAAGCGGGGACATGGGGGCCGCCGTCAGCGGCCGGTATCGATGGGGAAATCCGTCGGCCCGGGTTCGGAGGCGACCGAGGCCGGCTCGCCCGGAGCGGGGCTTTCGACCCGAGCCAGCGGCTCGAGGTCGTCCGCGGTGAGACGGTAGGAGCCGTAGAGCAGGTCGCGCGAGCCGAGGCTCGCACGGGCCGGTCCGTGGTCTTCGTGGTCGAGAGTCCGCGCCAACGCGTGCCGCAACTCGTGCGCCAGCACGCGCGCCAGGGCGCGTCCCAGCGCGGCTTCGCGCAAAACCGGGCCCTGGCGTTCGATGTCAGGCAGGATGGTGGCGCGGACGCGGTCGCAGTCGACCTCCACGTAGGGCAGGATGCGGCCGTCGATCACCTTCGTCCAGCCCAGCGGCCCGCGGGTGGAGCTGAGGCTGAGGACGCCGGTGCAGTCGCCTAACAGGCGGACGCTGACGCGCCGGCCGGGAGCGGCCTGCTCGCTGTCGACGAATGCGAAGCTCCGCCCCGTGGGCTTGGCGATGCGCCCGAGTTCGCGCTGCATCTGGCCGATGACCAGCGCCGAGGCGGTGGAGCTATGGGATAAACGGATGGAGGTCGCGCCTGGTAGAGTTCCAAGCGCGAGCCAGCACAATACGGCGTACAGGGCCGTCTGCGACAGGAGTCGCCACATCGTCTCGCCTCGCGGCACACAAGGGATATCGGACGCACGAGGTCCGTATCCGCTTGGTGAGTTTACCTGCGGCGACGATTCCGGTCAAGGGCCGCGCGATGGCGGGCTGATTCTATTGGGTTTTGTTCTAGTCCGAACTCTTGTCGGGCAGGGCCCTCCATTCTTCCATCGAGATCTCACGTCCCGGGTATGCGACGTTTTCCAGGAAAGGCCACGCCTCGGGAATCCATTCTTTCACGGCGGCGTCGAGCTCTTCGTCAAAGCCTGCGTCAAACTCCTGCTGCGTGACCCACAGCCGCACTGCGGCGTCATAGCCCTGTTTGGACGACGGGCGTACGTAGACGCAGCCGCGCTCGCGGGTCCCGTCAGGCGTGAGGACCGCGTAAGCGAACGACTCGCGGGAGTCAAAACGCCGCTTCTCGTTGTCCATGTCCTCGTAGGCGTCCTCCATCGTCACCTCGGCGTTGGGCCAGCGGGTCGAGTACGAGAACGTCTTCTGCAGATGCTCGATCGACGACATGTAGGCGTCGTAGTCGATCTTGGCCAGGTCGGGGCCGAGGGGGACGACTTTGAAGCCGTCACCCTCCCACAGCACGGGCGGCTCGAAGTCGGCCGGAATGAAGCTCGACTCAGCGGCCGGGGTCGCTTCGGCGGGTGCGCTTTCGGCGGCTTCGGGCGGAGTCGATCCGCAGGCGGCGAGCAATCCCGCCGCCCAGCCGGCGAGCAAGGTTCTTCGATCAATAGACATCCGCACACTCCTCGTTGCCGGCCTTGTCGACCGCGCAAAGCTTGGCCCCCTCGCCCGGAATCTTGGCCGTCCACAGCGACTCGCCGTACCAGGTCATCGGGATTTTTTTGTCGCCCGCCACGATCTCGACCGACTCGAAGTCGAAGCCGCGCATGGGCGCCTTGTTGTCGTGAATCCGAGCCCGCACGACGCCGTCGGCCGCGGAGAGAATCTGGATTTTTGGCTTGGCCGTATCGACCGCGATCCGGTCGCCGAAGAAGACCATCTCCGCTTCGTGGCCCTTCACCTCGCCCTGCGCCATCACCAGGTCGAGCTTGTTGTCGCCGTTGAGATCGGCGAAGGCTACGCAGAGAGTGCCCTTGGTTTCCGGGCCGACGACGACTTCGGTCGCTACGGTAAAAACGCCCTTGCCGTCGTTGATCAGCAGCCGGTCCGGGCCGCTCAGGCTGCCCACGAAGACGTCGGCGTCGCCGTCAGAGTCGTAGTCCAGATAGAGGATGCGGTTGTCGTCGCAGCCCAAGTTGTCGGTGTCGGGCAACGAAGTTGGCGTGGCGTGGCGAAAACCGCCCTTGCCGTCGTTGAGGAAGACGTTTTCGCGCCGCATGCCGCGTTTCTCGCCGATCACGCCGCCGTCGTTGATGGTGACCGAGTCGACGTAGCCGTCGCCGTCCAGATCCATCGGCTCAAACTCGTAGTTATTGGTGAACTGCGGCATGCGGCCGGCGGTGACGTCGGTGAATTTGCCGGAGCCGTCGTTCTCGAACAGGAACGAGCCTTCGTCCATCTTCGAGCTGATCATCAGGTCGAGGTCCGCATCGTTGTCGACGTCGGCGAACTCGAGATCCCACGAGAAGCGCACCAACTGGTCGGGCATCCGCTCGTCGGTGCCGTCGGTGAACTTGCCCATGCCGTCGTTGAGGAACAGGCGCGTGCGTCCGCCCTCGTTCTTCATGGGGTTGCCCTCGCCCCAGTCGGCCAGCACGAGGTCGAGGTCGCCGTCGAGGTCGGCGTCGCCGAACTCCGCGTCGCCCACGCTCAGCGGCATCTGCGGCAGGTGCGTCTTGGTGACGTCCTCGAACCGGCCGCCGCCCTGGCCCAGCAGCAGACGGCTCTGGGTCTGGTAGGTGGCGCCGAGGAAGATGTCGATGTGGCCGTCACCGTTGACGTCGGCGGTCTTGATGACGCGGACCAGCATGCCTTTGGAGCCGAGGATCTCTTCGCTGACATCGCGGAAGGGCTTGCCGGGGCCGTCATTGAGGAAGATGCGCGAGATGACCGGATCGCCCGGCTCGCGGTAGTTGCCGCCGTTGGCAAAAAGCAGATCCACGTCGCCGTCGCCGTCGAGGTCAGCGAGGTCGACCTTGTTGGTCCAGTCGCCGGTTTCGCCGATGGTGCCGGCGGTAGCGTCCTTCCATAGTGAGACCGGGAGGCCGGCCGGCTCTTCGACGACAGGCGCCTCGGCGGCGCCGGAGCGGCAGCCGGCCATCGCCGCCAGGGCCGCAACAAGAATCAGAAAGATCATTCTCCACCTCCGGGCTGATTGAACTGCGTCGCACGCTGACGCTCTTCCACTTCCTTGCGCCGGTTCCGCAAGGCCTGCCAGACCTCGGCGTTGACCGGATAGATCGTCAGGTCGCGCAGTGCGGCCCGTTTGAGTTCGCCCTGCATGCTCTTGACGACCTGGTTGAGTTCGAACAAAATGCCCCGGCTCAGGTCGAGGGCGTGCTCGTTGGGCTGATAGATCGAGCCGATCGGGTACTCGAGATAGGGCGTATCGGTCTGCTCGATGTGGCAGCCGAGCAGGTGCGTCACCACGCGGTCTTCGGTGAACGCGAGCATGCGCTCGAGCGAGGCCTCGAAGGCCGCCGGGTCGTCGATGTACAGGCGGCCGGGGTAGATCAGGTCGCCGGTGATGAGCACGCCGGTCTGCGCGTCGTAAACAGCGATCGAAGCGCGCTGGTGCCCGGGGATGCCGAAGATCTCCAGAACGCGCCCGCCGAGGTCGTATTCAATCACATCCTCGGGCCAGTTCTTGAAGCCCCAGTACTTCACGGCCGTGTCGACGTCGGCGCCGACGAAGGTTACGTTTTCGAGCCCTTGGAACTGCTTGTCTCCGGCGACGTGGTCGCTGTGGTTGTGGGTGTGGGCGACGACCAGCGGGATCGACTCGCGGTTATTGCGCTTGCACCACTTGTCGACGGTCTCCATCACCACGCGCTTGACGTCGGGCATGCCCGCGCCTGTATCGAGCAGCAGCGCGCGGTCCTCGCCGAACAGCAGATAGAGGAACGGTTTTTCGTAGTGCGAGCAGCCGGACTGGCGCAGGATGTAGAAGTCCGGGTTGTACTCATGGACCTGGAACTCGGGAACCTCCATGCAGTTGGGCCCGCCGACGAGCCACTTTTCCGGCAGCACGCCCGGCCGGACGCCGGCGCCGTCGGGCTCCGGAACGTAGGGGCCGGCGGCCAGCGCGGCCAGAACGAGCAATGCGATCAGCGCGTGCGCCAGCAGGGATCTCGGAGGATGCATGGGCTAGTCTCCTTGCGGAGCCCAGGCTCCGGCGGGTTTGCCGACCACGTGGTGGCGGTTCGCTTCCCGGCTTTCACTCAGCAGGCAAGCGGGGATGAACAGCAGCACGCTGATGACGGGCGGCAGCAGGGTGTCCAGGCCGGCGAGGTCCTCGGGTACCAGAAAATTCATGGCGATCCGCGCGCCCGTTCCGGCCAGGATGGCGGTGACCGCCCCGGTGGCATTGGCCCTGGGCCAGTAAACGCCGGCGAACAGCGGGACCACGCAGCCGGCGAAGAGGATGTCGAACGCCAGCACCAGCAACAGGCCGGGCTCGGGCCGGTAGATCGCGAACAGCGCTCCGCCGATGGTCATCGGAACGGCCACGATGCGGGTGTAGAGCAGCAGCTTCTCGTCATTCATCTCTTGGCCGCTCCAGCGCTGGATGATGTTGCGCGAAATCACCGCTGAGGTCGCCAGGATGGCGCCGTCGCAGGTGGACATGGAGGCTCCGACCACGCCGATCATCACCATCAAACCGATAAAGAACGGCGCCTGCTCCGACGCCAGCGACGGCAGCACCATGCGGTTGTCAGCGATCTCGCCGAGCATCGATGGCGCGAGCAGTCCGGCAAAGCTGGCGGTGACTCCCGCCACGATCGTCAGCACGCCGGCGTAGTAGCAGGCGCGCCGGGCGGTGGAGCCGCTGCGGGCGGCAAACACCCGCTCCATGAAGTCCAGCGCCATGGCGTTGCCGAACGACAGCGAAATGATGATTGACCAGTTCAGCAGACCGCCTCCGGCGAGCGTGCTCAAGCCGCTCAGGTCCGTATGCGCGGCGGGCAGCGCGGCCAGCGCTCCCTGCCAGTCCTGCGTCAGCAACAGCCACGCCGCGAGCAGGAAGAAGCCCGCGATGGCGATGTAGATTTGGACGAAGTCCGTCCAGATGGCGGCGTAGAGCCCGCCCGCCAGGGTGTAGACGAAGATCACCGACGTGCCGAAGAGTAGAGCCGTCGTGTATGACCAGCCCGCCACCACCGACAGAATCCAGCCCATCGCGGCCAGATTGCCGGCCAGCAGGATGGAGAACGAAGTGAAGGTGATCAGCGAGACCAGCAGCTCAGTCTTCTGGCCGTAGCGCCGGTGGAAGAAGTCCGGCAGCGTAATCAGGTCCATGCTGTTCAGCGGCGCGGCCAGGAAGCGGCCCACCACGAACAGGCTCAACCCCAGCCCCAGCGGCAGCGCCATGCCGGCCCAGAATCCGCCTGCAAACGTCAGCCCGGTGTTGCCCAGAGTGGCGTTGCCGTCGAGCGCCTGCGCGGCCAGCGTCGTCCCGATGACCATGAACGGCATCGACTTGCCGCAGATCAGGAAGCGCTTGCCGGACCCGTGAACGAGTTTCGATGTATAGACCCCGACCAGGAATGACAGGGCGATGAACCCCATCAAAGGCCAGAACATTGGATTTTCCATCAGATGCAGCCTTCGGCCGTCGGAAATACGACGGCCGGGACGCCCGCGCGCTGCGAGCGAATCTAAAGAGGCTTCAGTCTTGGAAGGGGGCTCCCGAACGAGGGAAAGCCGCGAGTCTGTTCAGGGGTTGAGAGCGGGGACGGACGGAGGCCGCGCTGATTCGAAGAGTATAACAGCGTTGCTAATACTGTGGGGACTACGGCAGAAGCTCTGCGGCAAGAGTCACCCGGCAGCTCACTTCGATTTCGCCGATCTGGATCGGCGGCGAGGGGGAGCCGGCGGCGGAATGTTTCAAGATCCGGGGCTCTACTCGGCGGAGATCGGCCCCTCGCCCGTGCTCAGGTAGCCGATCAGAGTCTCTCGATTGCGCTGTCCGTAGCCGGCCGCGCCCAAGAACGTCGCCGTGTAGAGCATCAACCCGAGCGCCGCGGCGGCCAGCATCATCCAGGAGTAGCCGGACGGGCTCTCCCAGACGTAGCGATAGCCGAACGCGAACAGGATCGGCGTCAGCGAAAGCGGGAAGAACAAGAACTGCACAGCCGCCCGCAACCCGTGGCTGGCGCCGGCGCGGGAGACGCGGTCGGGGTTGCTGGGAACCGGGAAGCGCACCGACATGTGGTTGCCCACCATCATCAGGTACAGCAGCGCCACCGACGTCACCACGAACGCCTCAAAAATTTCCGCGGGGCCAACCGGCAGGCCCACGATGCGGCAGATGATCGCCACCATCGCCATTTCGAAGTAGCCATAGACGACCGTCGCCAGGTTTTTTGCCAGCATCAGCTCTTCAAAGCGGATCGGCATCCAGAAGTAGAAGCGCGTGGCGCCGCGGTCGAAGCCGAAACGGTTGAGGAACAGCACCGGGCCGAGCAGCAATAGCGCGTACAGCGAGATGAAGCTCACCGCGCTCTGCTGCATCCATTCACCCACCGGCCCGCGCACGCGCAGCATGATCGGCACCCAGGCGATCACGCCAAAGGTGAACCCCATGAAAAACGGCAGCCGGAAGCGCGGGCTGCGCCAGAGATACTTGATCTCTTTCTCCATCAGCGCGCCGATAGGGTCGGGGAAGATGCGCGACGGCAGCCTCGCCAACCGCTGCATCAGCGTCAGGTCCTTGCGCAGACCGCGCATCGGCGGCGCCTGTTCGCCCGCGGTCGAGGCCGAACTCATACGGCAGGAGCTCCGGAACAACATGTAGCCGAAAAACCCCGCCGACGCCGCCATCGCCAGCAGCAAGAGGACGTCTCCGCCGGACGCTTCGCCCAGGCCCAGCCGCGCCGCCAGACCGGAGGGGAACAGCCAGTAGGGGATGTCGACCTGATTCGTGATCGCCAGCCGCGCCATGTCGCGGGCGCGCTCGGAGAACGCCAGCATCTGCGGCAACACGGTCAGCGAGACCATGCCGATCAGCACGATCTCGCGTAGGATCCGGCGCTGGAAGATGCGCTCGATCAGGTTTCTGACGCCGGCCGAAAACAGCACGTTGAAGGCGATGAACAGCGCCAGCGCCGCCGACATCAGCCACGGATGCGCCGTGCCGCCGCTGACCAGACCGATCCACAGCCCGATGAGCAGCAGAATCATCTCGAAGCCGCTCCAAACCCGCAACAGGCACTCCACCACAAACAGCGTCCCGACCGAGGTCGGATAGAGCGCCAGCTTGCGCATGTCGAGTGAGACGCCCAACGACAGCGTCACTAGCGGCGAAAGCTGCCAGTAGCCCATCACGAACAGCAGAATGCCCGGCAGGGCCGTCTCGACGTCTTCGACGCCGACCATGCTGGGGGTGATGGCGGCCACCACGGCCGCCGCACCCCACAGGCCGTACCACAGCGAGCTGAACAGGATGGAGAAGAACAGGCCGTGCTTGTCGGCGTGCTGCCGAAAGCTGTTCGCCAAGGTCCGCTGCTGCAGGCGCAGCAGCGCGGCGATCTGGGTGAAATCAACCCTGGGGACGGACTCCTCGGCAAAGCTCGGCCCCCCACTGTCCGGCGGCGCCCACGAAAGTTGCGACATTCGCGAGCATTCCTCCTAGAGCCAGGCCAGCGGCTGCACCGCCCGCTCGCCGCCCACCACGCGCAGAAAGATGTCTTCGAGCGTCTCTTCGGCGGCGCGCAGCTCGTCGACCGATCCCTCGGCCACCACGCGGCCTTCGGTGATGATGGCCACCCGGTCGCACAGCCGCTCCACCACCTCGAGCACGTGCGAAGTCAGAAACACGGTGGCGCCCTGGGCCACCTGCTGCAGCAGAATCTCCTTCATCAGCCGCGCGCCCACCGGATCGACGCCCTCGAACGGCTCGTCGAGCAGGAACAGCTGCGGCCGGTGAATCAACGCGGCGCCCAGCGCCACGCGCTTCTTCATGCCTTTCGAATAGCCGGCGATGAGCGTGTCCGCGCGCAAGTCGAGCTCAAACATCTCCATGAGCTCTTTGGCGCGCTCGGCGGCCACGGCGCGGTCGAGTCCGTACATGCGGCCGGCGAATTCGAGAAATTCGTAACCCGTGAGGCGGTCAAAGAGTACGTTCTCGTCCGGAACCACGCCGATGAGCTGCTTGACGGCGTGCATCTGCTCGGGGACGCTCATGCCGAGCACTTCCACTTCACCGGCGGAAGCGGTGATGACGCCGGTCAGGATGTGGATCGTCGTCGTCTTCCCGGCTCCGTTGGGGCCGAGGAAGCCAAAGAATTCCCCGCGACGAACCTTGAGCTCCAAGCCGCGTACGGCGGGCTTGCCGTTGTAGCTCTTTTGCAATCCGCGGGTGCGAATCGCCGGCGACATGTCCATACTCTAGCGCGAGGCCCGGATAGGGGCTCCTAAGGGGGTTTGCCGAGTTGAGAAAGTAAAGACGCCTGTACGCAAACAGCCGGACGGCGAACCCCAAAAACGACAGTCCCCAAAAATGTTTCCAATGTCGATTGACGACTCCCGGAATTGCGTTTTAGCATGAAAGCGCCAACCAGGCATAAGGAGGTGATCCAGCACAATGAGTAGTCCTAGTACTGAGCGTCTGATTTGTAACGAGGTGACCGCCACTTAGCTTCATCTCGGCTAGTCAGGCGTTCCTACTCTTATAGAGAAGAGCCGCTGGATCACCCTAGCGGCCGCCGTCGCCTCCGCCGGATCGTTCCCCGGCGGAGGCGGCTGAGCCCGATCGGAATCGACCGATCGGGTTGTTTGTTTTTCTGGGGTTGTCGATGCGGATTCTGGGGATCGAGAGTTCGTGCGATGAGACCGCCGCCGCGGTGGTCGATTCGGGCGAACGGGTGCTGTCGAGCGTGGTGGCGTCGCAACTCGACGTGCATTCGAAATACGGCGGCGTGGTGCCGGAGTTGGCCTCGCGCGAGCATCTGCGCGCGATTACGCCGGTGGTGCGCGAAGCAGTCGAGCGGGCGGGCCTACGGTACGCCGACGTCGACGCGATCGCCGCCACCTCGGGGCCCGGGCTGGCCGGCGCGCTGCTGGTGGGACTGACTTACGCGAAGGGCCTGGCCTTCGCCCTCGAAAAACCGCTGTTGGGCGTAAATCACCTCGAAGGCCACATCCATGCCGTGGCGCTCGAGGCGGCGCAGCGAGGCGAGAAGGTTGTCTTCCCCGCCCTGGCGCTGGTGGTCAGCGGCGGCCACACGCATATGTTCCGCGTGGAGTCCGTCGAGTCCGGCTACTGCTACAAACTGCTCGGGCGGACCCGCGACGACGCCGCCGGCGAAGCCTTCGACAAGGTGGCCAAGCTGATCGGCCTGGGCTACCCCGGCGGCCCCTGGATCGACCGGCTGAGCCCGCACGGCGATGCGTCGCAGGTCGAGATGCCGTCGGTCCGCATGAAGGGCAGTCCGCTGGACTGGAGCTTTTCGGGGCTCAAGACGGCGGTACTGCGCTGGGTGCGCGCGCGGGAGATGGAAGACGAGATCGCCGCGCGCCGCAAGCTGTTCGCGCCCGGCGAGCGGCCGACGCTCGAAGCCGTGCTCGCGGTCACCCCGCCGGAGACGCTGAACCTGATCGCCTCATTCCAGCATCGCGTGATCGAAGAGCTGCTGGTGCGGGCCGAGCGGGCGGCCGAGGAAGAGATGGCGGAGTCGATGCTGGTCTCCGGCGGTGTGGCGGCCAATCGCGGTTTGCGGGCGCGCTTCGAGCAGCTCTCCCTGCCGGTCTGGTTCCCGTCGCTGGCGCTTTCCACGGACAACGCCGCCATGATCGCCGCAGCCGCCTGGCCTCGGCTGGCGCGCGGCGAGCGTTCCGGCTGGGACTTGCGCGTGGAGCCGAATTTGCGGCTGGCCTAGGCGGGGTCCTATCCTGGGGCTTTAGAGTGTGTGTGAAAACGTGCCCAAAGGGGACAACCGCTCCGTCGAAAACGCGGATTGCGCCGGACCTATAGCCCCCGGTTTTGGCCGGGAGAGCGAGGCCTTGGGCAAAGGGCGGCGGGGTTCGGATCGGCTCCCCCCGGCTGAAGCCGGGGGCTTTATCGAACGCGCTACGCCTCTGGACTGTTGTGACCGGATTCTTTCTCAGCTTTGAAGGCGTGGACGGCGTGGGCAAGACCACGCAGCTCGAACGGCTGGTGGCGCGCTTGCGCCAAGCCGGCTGCGAGCCGGTGATCGCTCAGGAGCCCGGCGGCACGCGCATCGGCGCCGACATTCGCCGCATCCTGCTCAATGCTCGCAACGCGGACCTCGACCCGGTCGCCGAGCTGCTGCTCTACTTCGCCTCGCGCGCTCAGAACATCGCCGAAGTCATCCGCCCGGCGCTCGAACAGAACAAACTGGTGATCTGCGACCGCTTCACCGACGCCACCCTGGCCTACCAGGGCTACGGCCGCGAGCTGGGCGCCGAGGCGGTGCGCGCCATCGAAAAAGTCGCCTGCGGCGGGCTGCAGCCTGATCTGACCGTGTGGCTCGATCTCGACCCCGGCCTGGGAGTCGGGCGGGCGCTGGACCGTGAAGCCGGCCACGCTCCCGATGTGGATGAGACCCGCATGGAGCGCGAAGGCCGCGAGTTTTTTGCCCGCGTGCTCGAAGGCTACCAGGCGATCCACGCCGCCGCGCCCCAGCGTTTCCGGCGCATCAACGCAGCACAAACCGTGGAAGAAGTCGAAGCCGATATCCTGGAGTTGCTGCGCCCGCTATTGTCCGAGCGCCTGGGAGTGAAGGTCTAACGCGATGCCGTTCGCCGACTATTTGGGAAACGCTGCGGTCGCCTCATCCCTGCGCGGTATGTTGCGCGAGGACCGGCTGCCGCAGACGCTGCTGTTTTCCGGGCCGCGCGGCGTGGGCAAAGCCACCCTGGCGCGCTATCTGACGGCGGCGATCCACTGCCGGCAGGGGCCGCCTGACGATTTTTGCGGGCGGTGCTCGTCGTGCACGCGCGTGTTGGCGGCGGATCTATCGCTGCCGGACTACCAAAAGCAGCTCGAAGAGCGGGAGAAGCTGCCCGCCCCCAAGCGCGGCGAAAATCCGCTGGTCTTCTCCACCCACCCCGACTATCTGATCTTCCCGCCCGACGGGCCGCTGCGGATGATCGGCATCGAGCAGGCCCGCAAGATGCGCTCGGCGGCGCGCTTCAACCCCACCGAGGGTTCGCGCCGGGTTTTTGTGCTCGACGGAGCGGACCGCGCCAACGACGACGCCGCCAACTCGCTGCTCAAGACGCTCGAAGAGCCGGCGCCGGCGCTGACGATCGTGCTCACCGCCGAAAACCCCTACGACCTGCTGCCGACGATCCGGTCGCGCTCGGTGCCGTTCTACTTCTCGCGCCTGACGACGGAAGAGATGCAGCGCTTTTTCGCCCAGCGGCCGGAGTTGCCCGAGGCCGACCGTCGGCGGCTGGCCTCGTGGGCGCAAGGCAGCCCGGGCGTGGCGCTGACGATCGACGTCGAGGAGTATCTGAACCGGCGGGACGTGATGCTAGCCGTACTGCGGACGGCCCTGGGGGCGAGCGGCTTCGCCGACCTGATCGGGCGAACCGAATCGATCGCTCGCAAATCCAAGGAAAGGCTCGAGTTCCTCATCGAGATGCTCTATGGTCTGCTGGGCGATCTGCTGCACCTGCGCTACGGCTCGGGGCAGTTGGTCAATCACGATATTCGCGAAGACCTGCGGGAACTCTCCGATCGAGTCGGCTTCGAGTGGATCGAAAAAGCTTCGCGCGCACTCGACGAATTGGGGGAGTTGCGGCGTCGTAACATTCAGAAGCAGATCGCGCTCGAAGGATATGCGGCCCGTCTGGCTCCGTTGGCGGCTCGCGCCTGATCGTTTGCGGTCCTGTCGGGCGCTATGCTATTTGTGATCGAAATATTGGCAGTTCCCCTTTAAAACCCCATGCCGACCCCCCAAAATAAGCCAACAAAAAAGCGCGCAGCGCCGCCTGATCAGACGCACGCCGAGGCCTACTACTACGTCAAACAGATGCAGGCCCGGACGCCGATGACGGTCGTCCTCAAGGATGGCGAGAGCCTGCACGGCGTGATCGAGTGGTACGACCGCACCTGCATCAAGCTCAACCGCAAGGAAGGACCGAATCTACTGATCTACAAAGATTCGATCAAGTACCTGTACAAAGCCGAAGACGGGCGGCGCGGTTCCGACGAGCAGGACGAAGAGTCCTAGCCGCGGCGGCGCCTGCGCTGGGCGAGCCGGTATTGGCGCCGCTCGCCGGCTTCCTCATAGCGGCGCTTCTCGACTTCGGTCTCCGGCAGCGCCGGCGGCACCGGCTGCGGACGGCGGTCGGCGTCGAGCGCCACAAAGGTCAGATAGGCCGAAGCCACATGCCGGCGGGTGGCCTTGCGCAGGTCTTCGGCAAAGACTTTGACGCCGACCTCCATCGAGGTCCGGAACGCCCGATTCACCGAGGCGTGCAGTTCCACCAGTTCGCCGATCATCACCGGCTCCAGAAAATCCATGTGGTCGAACGAGGCGGTCACCACGAACTGCCGTGCATGGCGTCCGGCCGCCAGCGCCCCGGCGATGTCGATGAGGTGCATGATGCGTCCGCCCAGCAGCGTGCCCAGGCCATTGGCCTCGTTGGGCAGCGCCAGCTCCGACAGCGTGGATTGGGATGCGGAAACCGGACGCGCTTCCATCTCCCAAGTGTAGGCGATAGGGGCGCGGACGCTAGGCGATGACCACTTCCACCTTCGCCCGCAAGTTGGCCACGCCCTCGGTGTGGCGCGAATCGAGCACAGTGAACAGCAGCGCCTCTTCGAGCCAGTCGTGCGCCGTGCCGTCGGGGTCGTGCGAGGCGGCGGTGATGGTGTACTCCTGCGGGCACAGATTCGCCTGGAACCGGAAGCGCAGCGTCACCTCGTCGCCCTGCGCGCGCGGCCCCAGAGCGACGCCCTCGAGCTGCGTGTTGGTGCCGTAGACCGAGACGCCGATCCGGTTGCGGATGAGGATGCCGACAACGGGCTCCTCGACCGCCTCCTCAAAGCGCACCTTCACCTCGATCGCAACTTCTTCGCCGCTTTGGATCATCGCCGTCGACTTGCCCTCGTCGTCGAGCAGGTCGAGCCCGATCAGCTCGGCGCGCTGGTCGCCGTGCCGCGGGAACTCCTCGAGCAGGCCCGCCTCGTCGGCCTCCTCGCGCAGCGCATCGACCAGCATCTCCTGGTAGCGCCGGATCGTCTCGCGGGGTTCGCCGCGCAACGCGACCGAGCCTTCGTCGATGAGCAGCGCCTCGTCGACGTGCTCGGCCAGAAAGCGCAGGTCCTGGGAGACCAGCAACACCAGCGCGCCTTCGCGTGCGATGCGGTGCAGTTCGCCGGCCACGAAGGCGCGGTAGACCGGGCTGGTGAGCGCAAGCGACGGGCCGATCGCGATGACGTCCGCGCCGGACTCCAGCGCGGCGTCGGTCCAATACTCGATCGCTTCCACATCGGCGGAGTGGAAGGTGGGAGCGGCGCAGAAGAATGTGCCGTGCTCGATCTCGCCTTCTTCGGGCGAGATCGAGCCCGAGGCGAGATCGATCAGCAACTGCAGTTCAGCCGGCTCAACGCCGCTGATTCCGACGACAATGCCGCCGGGGAGCTCGAAGTTCGCCTCGATGAGCAGGTCGTTGACTTCGCAGCGGACATCGTGAAATGTGAGGGCCATCGACCCAGTGTACGCCGGAGCCGCTTGCTCCCGACCGACGCCATTGGCGACAATTCGACTCCGTGGCCGCCAGCGAAAATTTCCTAGCGATCGACTTGGGCGCCGGCAGCGGCAGGGTGATGCTCGGCGCCTTCGACGGCGTCGGGGTCAATCTCGAGGAGCTGCACCGCTTTCCCAACTTCGGCGTGCAGACGCTCGACAGCCTGCACTGGAGCGTTCTGCGCATCTGGCAGGAGATTCTGAGCGGCCTGCGCATTGCCTCCAAGCGGAACCCGCTGGCGCTCGGCGTGGACGCCTGGGGCGTCGACTTCGCCCTGCTCGACCGCACCGGCGAGCTGATCGGCAACCCCTACTGCTACCGCGACCCGCGCACCCACGGCGCGATGGCCGAGGTGCTCGAAAAGGTCTCGCGCGAGGAGATTTTCGATCACACCGGGCTGCAGTTCATGGAGATCAACTCGCTCTATCAACTGTGGTCGATGCGCGGGACGCCCGCGCTCGAGGCCGCCGACGCGCTGCTGATGGTCCCGGACCTGTTCCACTACTGGTTCACCGGGCGCCGGGTGGTCGAGACGACCGACGCCTCGACCACGCAGTTCTACGACCCGCGCAAGAAGAGCTGGGCGACGGGCCTGCTGGACCAGCTCGGGTTGCCGACCGGCATCCTGCAGCCGCTGGAGCCTCCGGGCGCGCAGTTGGGTCCGCTGCTGCCGAGCGTGAGCCGGGAAGTGGGGTTGGAAGGCGTGACGGTCGTCTCGCCGGGAACGCACGACACCGCAGCGGCAGTGGTGGCCACGCCGGCCGACGGCGGCGACTGGGCTTTCTTGAGCTCGGGAACCTGGTCTCTGCTCGGCGCCGAGCTGCCGGAGCCCGCGATCACCGCCACGGCTCTCGCCAAGAATTTCACGAACGAGGGCGGCGTGGGCGGTACGACGCGGCTGCTGAAAAACATCTGCGGCCTGTGGCTGGTGGAGGAGTGCCGTCGAGAATGGGCCAAGCGCGGCGAAGACCTCTCCTACCAGGAGCTGATCCAGAGCGCCAAGGCCGCCGAGAGTTTCCGGGCGCTGATCGACGTCGACGACCCGAGCTTCGTAGCGCCGGGCGATATGCCCCAACGAATCCGGGAGTACTGCCGGAAAACCGGTCAGCCGCAACCGGAGACCCAGGGGCAGTTCGGCCGGGTCATCTTCGAGAGTCTGGCGCTGAAGTACCGCCTCACCCTCGCCGACTTGGCGGAGATCACCGGACGGCCGGCGAGAACGCTGCACATTGTCGGGGGAGGGTCGCAAAACCGGCTGCTGTGCCAGTACGCCGCTGATGCGTGCGGCATCGAGGTGGTGGCGGGTCCGGTGGAGGCCACGGCGCTGGGCAACGTACTGGTGCAGGCGATGGGGCTCGGCAGAGTGAGCGGCCTCGAGCAGGCGCGCGAGATCGTGCGTCGTTCGTTCAAGCTGCTGCGCTATGAACCGGCCCCGGAAGCAGGCTGGGACGAGGCCGCTGAGCGCCTGCTCGAGCTGATCCGGCGCCGCTAGCAGGAGCGAGGACGCCCGGCCGCGCCGACGGCTTGTGGGCTTCGGAATATTGGCCGGTTCGACGGGCCGTATTGAAGCCATTATTCCACCGGCTGAGGAGTGATATTGACGCCTCTCCGGCAGCGATGTTAACGTCGAACCTACTAGTACGCCTAAGAAAGTGTTCTTAAGCGTCTTGCTTGCTGTGTTCGAAAGAGTCGTCATCACCGGGATGGGGATGTTGTCGTCGCTGGGTCGCAGCCTCGATGAGTGCTGGACACGGCTGCTCAAAGGCGACTCCGGCATTGGCCCGATCCAGCTTTGGGACCCATCCGACTACCAAGCTAAGGTAGCCGCGACCGTAGACTACGATCGTTCGCCGCTGACCGACCCCAGCGGCGTCCGCAAGGGTTTCCGGATGTATTGCGACGTCGTGGCGGAAGCCCTGACGTCAGCCGGCCTGTGGTCTTCCGGACCGGCCGCCGGCGTAGATTTCGGGCGGATCGGGCTCGCCAGCGGCACGAGCGTCAACAATGTGGATACGCGGCAATTTCGCTCGATCATCGACGAACTCGCCGCCGATGCAACCGCTGTCGATGTCAGCCGACACCTGCAGGCGATGAGCAGCGGCCACGCTCCCCGTGGGATGTTTCCGCGGATGCAGGGCGAGCTGATCAACTCCCTGTCGATGCGCAAATTTGGTATCGCGGGGCCGTCGATAGTGGTGGACACGGCGTGCTCGGCGTCGACGCATGCAATCGGCGAGGCTTTCCGGCTGGTGCGGCGCGGCGCGGCGGACGTGATGGTCGCCGGCGGCGCGGCGGCGCTGGTACGCCCCATCCACATGATCGCCTTCGAGCGCCTGCGCGCCCTGACGCCGAATCCCGACGCAACGCAGGCTTCCCGACCCTTCGACCGCGACCGTAACGGATTTGTCATGGGCGAAGCGGCCGGAGCTGTTATTCTGGAGTCGTTAGAGCACGCGTTGAGGCGTCGCGCACCGATCCTGGCCGAGTTAGCCGGTTTCGGTAGCGCTTCGACTGCGTATACCATGACCGACCCTTCGCCGGATGGCGAAGCCGAAGCTAGGGCTATGCGCTTGGCAATCGAAGACGCCGGCTGCGCTCCCGAGGAGATTGGCTATATAGCCGCACACGGGACTTCAACGCCCAAGGGAGACGCGACGGAGACGCAAGCGATCCGGAGAGTTTTTGGCGGGCAGGCCGAGCGGCTGCTGGTTTCATCCATCAAAGGTCAGATAGGACACACGATCTCTGCCGCCGGGGTTTGTAATCTTGCGGTAGCAGTGAAGGCTGTGGGATCCGGATGGGTGGCGCCGACTGCGACCTTGCGAACGCCTGATCCGGAATGCGACCTCGATTTTGTCGCCGGCGAAGCCAGACAAGCGGACATCGGAGCCGCCCTGTCGAACAGTTTCGCTTTCGGGGGCCAAAACGCCGCCCTGGTTGTCCGCCGTTGGATTCATTAGCAGAGGGGAACTATTCACATGAGCGACTTAATTCATAGCGGCGAGATTCAACAGAAGTTTGCGGAAATCGTGGCCGAGAGCCTCAGCGTCGATGTCGAGCAAGTCAAAGCCGACTCAACGCTGGAAGAGCTTGGAGCGCAGTCCCTGGACGTGGTCGAGATTTCGATGGAAACCGAGTCGACGTTCAACGTGTGGCTGCCGGACAAATCGATCCTGGACGTGGCCATCGAGGCCGCCGGGCGAGACGCCATGCTCGACGGCAAATTGCTCTCGGAGTTTGGAAAGGACCTGTTCCGGGCGCGCCTGGCGCGGGAGGAATGGGACCTGCTCAAAGGCGACGTCACCGTCGCCGACCTCCAGCAGTATTTCATGCGCGTTTCGACCTGGGTCCGGATGATTCAGGATCTGCGCGAGCACACGCCCAAGGCTTGCGCGGAGTGTAAGCACGGAGATTTGAGCGACCGGCCGGGGTTCGTACTGGCTTGCGACGCCTGTGGTCACGAGATGAAGCTGCGATCCGGCGAGGAGATCAACCGCGACTGGGTTGAAAGTTATCTTGCAGCCCACGGTTCGGCTGTCGTGGATCGAGGAACGGCGGCTGAGGGCTCAGCCCGGCAATAATGACGAGGAAACAGGGTCCGATAGACGCCTCTCGTTTTTTCGTGGCCAACCTGCCCGGGTGGCCTGACGACGGGGTGTTGATCGCCGCAAATCGCGCCGGTGCGACGGCAGTGGCCAACCTCGAAGGGTTCGCCGATGCGTCGACTGCTCTGCGATTCGTCCGGCGAGTAGCGCGGTTCGCCAAGCGCCCGTTCTGCATCAAGCTCGCCTCCGAGGAGTCGTTTGCCGCCGAGATCTTGGGCGAGCTGCCGGAGCTGGTCTCGGCCGTATTCTTCAGCGCGGCCTCTCGCGAGCGTCTCGCCGAGCTGAAATCCGCTTGCGGCGCGCGCGAGGCCTGGCTCGAGGCGACTTCTTCCCGCGAAGCCAAGCTGGCCGAAGAGCTGGGGTTCACGGGGCTCCTGGCCAAGGGACACGAAGCCGGCGGCGCGGTCGGCGAAGAGACGACCTTTGTTCTGATGCAGCGGCTGGCGCGTGAGTGCGCGCTGCCGGTGATCGCCGCAGGCGGCGTCGGGCGGCGTTCGGCCGCAGCGCTGTATGTGGCCGGAGCGCACGGCTGGTGGCTGGATGTTCAACTGGCGCTGACGCCGGAGTCCACCCTGCCGCAGCCGGTCAAGGACGCAATCGCCGCCGCCCGCGGCGATGAGTCGATCTGCCTGGGCCGGTCGATGGGCGCTCCGTTTCGAGTGTTTCGACGGCCGGGAATGTCGGCCGTCGAGCAGGCCGAGACCGAACATCGCGAGCTAGAAGCCACGGGCGCAACCGCCGAGCAGGTGTCGGCCTGGAGAAGCGGCTGCCGACAACGCATCCAATGGAAGACCGCCGGCGCTTTCTGGCCCCTGGGCGAAGATGTTTGCCTGGCCGCTGAGTTCGGGCGCGACTTCGCGAACGTAGCCCACGTCATCCGCGGGTTGGTCGAGGAGACCGTCGCGAATGTCGTCGCCGCCCGCGCCGAGTTGCCCTGGCGGCAGGGTTCGCCGTTCGCGCAGTCTCACCACACGAGTTTCCCCCTGTTCCAAGGGCCGATGACGCGGGTCAGCGACTCGCCCTCATTCGCGCTCGAAGTCGCCAACGGAGGCGGCCTGCCGTACCTGGCGTTGGCTCTGTTGCGAGCGCCGCAAGTGCGCAAAACGCTCGAAGAAGCCCGCGAGCTGATGGGCGACAAGTCATGGGGCGTGGGAATCCTGGGATTCGTCCCACCGGAGCTGCGCGCCGAACAGTTGGAGGTGGTGCGCGATGTGCGCCCGCCCTTCGCTCTGATCGCCGGCGGACGGCCCGATCAGGCGGCGGAGCTCGAAGCCGACGGCATCGCGACCTATCTGCACGTCCCCAGCCCGGCCCTGCTGGAGACGTTTCTCGACCAAGGCGCGAAGCGCTTCATCTTTGAGGGCAAAGAATGCGGCGGGCACACCGGCCCGCGCACCAGCTTCGTACTGTGGGAACAGGCGATCTCCGTGTTGGTGCAAGCGATCGATAGCGGCGCGACCCAGCCGGACCTGGATGTCGTCTTCGCCGGCGGCATCCACGACGCCCAGTCGGCGGCCATGGTCGGCGCTCTGGCCGCCCCCCTGTACAGCCGCGGAGTGCGAGTAGGCCTGCTGATGGGCACCGCGTACATCTTCACTCAGGAAGCGGTCAAGAGCGGCGCGATCATTGAGGGTTTTCAGCGGCAAGCCCTGGCGTGCGAAGACACCGCCCTGCTCGAGTCCGGCCCTGGGCATATCACCCGCTGCGTCCGGACGCCGTTCGTCGACGCCTTCCGTGATGAGAAGCGCAAGCTGCTGGCTGAGGGGCTGGAATCACGCGAAATTCGCGACCGGCTCGAAGCTTTGAACGTCGGCCGTCTGCGGATCGCCAGCAAGGGAATCGAGCGGATCTCGACGCCGGATCCGAGGACCGGCTCGCCGTATGCGGTCGTCGACCCGGAGCGGCAGACGCGCGAAGGCGTCTACATGATCGGCCAGGTGGCGGCCATGCACAGCGCGGTGAACACGATTGCCAAGCTGCATGAAGACGTCTGCGGCGGCTCCTCACGCGCCCTGAAGGCGCTGGCGAGCCCTCGGGCCGTCAAGCGCAAGGCGCCGAAACCGGAGCCGCCGTGCGACGTGGCGATCGTCGGCATGTCTTGCCTGCTGCCGGGCGCCCGCAACCACCTCGAACTGTGGGACAACATCGTCTCCAAGCGCGACGCAGTGGGAGCCGTCCCGAGCGAGCGGTTCAACGTCGACCTCTACTACGACGAAGACAAAAACGGACGCGACACCTTCTATTCGAAATGGGGAGGCTTCCTCAATCCCGTCGCATTCGATCCTATGCGCTACGGCATTCCGCCCAAGTCGCTCGACTCGATCGATCCGATGCAGCTGCTGTCGCTGCTGATCGTGGATCAGGCGTTGGCCGACGCCGGGTACGCGAAGCGCGCCTTTGACCGCGAACGCACCTCCGTGATCTTCGGCATGAGCGGCGGTTTGGGCGATCTCGGCGTCAAATACGCCTTCCGGTCCTCGCTGCGCGAGTACTTCAGCGAAGTGCCGGAAAAAGTTCTCGGGCAGCTCCCGGAGTGGACCGAAGACTCCTTCGCCGGGATCTTGATGAACGTGACCGCCGGCCGCATCGCCAACCGGCTCGGTTTCGGCGGCGTGAACTTCACGGTGGACGCCGCCTGCGCCTCGTCGCTGACGGCGCTGTACCTGGGCGCGCGCGAACTCAACCACGGCGGCAGCGATGTAGTCGTGGTGGGCGGTTGCGACACGGTGCAGAGTCCGTTCGGCTATCTCTGTTTCGGCACCTCGAAGGCGCTGTCGGCGCGCGGCAAGTGCCGCACGTTTGACTCCGCCGCCGACGGCATCGCCATCAGCGAGGGCGTCGGAGCGCTGATTCTGCGGCGCCTGGAAGACGCCGAGCGCGACGGCGATCGCATCTATGCAGTCGTCCGGGCTGTACAGGGCTCGAGCGACGGCAAGGGCAGGGGCCTGACCGCTCCGTTGCCGGCCGGACAAGTGCGGGTGCTGCGCCGGGCGTACGCGCAGGCTCGTTTCTCGCCGTCCACCGTCTCTCTGGTGGAGGCCCATGGCACCGGCACGGTGGTGGGCGACGCAACCGAGCTCGAGTCGCTCTCCACGGTGTTTCAGGAAGAGAGCGTGCGGCCGGGCAGCTGCGCCGTCGGCTCGATCAAGTCGATGGTGGGGCACACCAAGTCGTCAGCCGGCGTCGCCGGCCTGATGAAGGTGGCGCTGTCTTTGTACAAGGGCGTGCAGCCGCCGACGTTGCACGTCGAGAAGCCGAATCCAAAGCTGCTGGACGAAGGCTCGCCGTTCTACGTCAACGTCGATCCGCAGCCTTGGACCTCGGCCGGCCCGCGCCGCGGCGGCGTGAGTTCGTTTGGATTCGGCGGGACGAACTTCCACGCCCTGCTGGAAGAGTATGGCGGGGAATTCCGCCCGCTCGCGGACCGGCCGCCGACGAGCGTCTGGCCCGCCGAGCTATTTTTCTGGACGGCCGAGAGCGCCGAAGCGCTGGGCCGCAAGCTCGAGGCGATCCGCAGCCCCGCCGGGGACGACCTGGCGGCAATGGCGGCCGAGAGCTGGAAGCGCGCCGGGGCCGGTCAATGCCGCGCTGCGATCGTCGCGACCTCGCCCGACGATCTGCAGGCGAAAGCCGCGGCCCTCGCCGGGGCGATCGCCGCCGGGACGGCGGCTGCAAACAGCCCTGAGGGCTGCTGGTACTTCGACGGACCCGCCGAGGGCAAGCTGGCGCTGCTGTTTTCCGGCCAGGGTTCGCAGAAGCCTTACATGTTGCGCGAACTGGCGTTACGGCTGCCGGAAATCCGCCAAGCCGTCAGCGAAGCCGACGCCGCGCTCGAGGGCCGCTTCGACCGGCCGCTCAGCGCCTTCCTCTATCCGCCGCACCCGTTTTCGGACGAGAAGCGGAAGGCCCAGCAGGAAGCCATCACCGACACTGCCGTCGCGCAGCCGGCGCTGGGCGCGGTGGAAGCCGGTCTGCTGCGGGCGCTGACTCGTCTGGGCGTCGAAGCGGACATGACCGCCGGTCACAGCTACGGCGAGTACGTGGCGCTGCACGCCGCCGGAGCGATGGATGCGGCCACGCTGTTCGACCTTTCCGCCGAACGCGGCGCCAGCATCAAGGAGTCCGTGGGGGACAACCCCGGGGCCATGGCGGCGGTCGCCGCGGATGAGGCTACGGTGCGCAGTCTGGTCGCGAATCTCGACGGCGTGACCCTGGCGAACCTCAACTCGCCGCAGCAAACGGTGATCGCGGGCTCCGCACAGGTCATCGAATCCGCCATCGAGAAGCTGGCAGAGCAAGGCGTGGCGGCTCGAGCGCTGCCGGTGGCATGCGCCTTCCACTCGCCTTTCATGGACGCAGCGGCCTCTCGCTTCTCGAAGGCGTTGCGGAACGCCCGGATCGGCTCTCCTGTCTGCGCCGCCTATTCGAATACTTCCGCGGAGCCGCATCCGGCGGACCCCGCTGCGATCGTCGCCGCGCTTGAAAAACATCTCACCTCGCCGGTGCGCTGGTTGCAGCAGATCGAGCGCATGTACGCGGACGGCGCACGCGTGTTTCTGGAAGTCGGACCCGGCGCCATTTCGGCGCGTCTGGCGGAGAAGATCTTGCAGGACCGCCCGGATGTGACGATCCTGTCGTGCGAAGGCAAGTCCGGGGATCCGACTGTCGGGTTCCTGGGGACCGTGGCCGCTCTGGCCGTGCGCGGCCGGCTGAGCAACGGCTCGGAGCTGTTCCGCGGGCGCTTGATCCAGGCGCCGCAACTGGTGTCGGCTGACGCGCAGTGGCGCGTCTATGGCGGCGGAGCGTTCCACAAGGACCGCGCGCCGCAGCCGCCTACGCCCGTGCGGCTGGAGAGCCCGAAGCAGTCGGCGCCTGCTGCTCCGGCGACTTCGTCCTCCGCTCAACCGACGCCCCCGGCTCCCGCGCCCGCAGGTTCGTCGTGGCAGGCCGCCGCGGGCGACGACGGCGTCGATCGCGTGATGATCGAATACACCCGCATGATGGGGCAGTTCGTCGCCACGCAAGCGGAACTGATGTCGAGGTTCCTGGGTTCGGAAGCGGCCGGCTTGCCCGCCCTGCCGAGTCCGCCCCAGCCGGCTTATCAACCGCAGGCGGCGCCCCCGAGGCCCCAATCGCAAGCCGCGCCCGAGCCGGTGGCGCCTGCACCTGCGCCGCCGGCTCCCGCCCCGGAAGCGCCCGCCCCGGCGGAGCAGCGCTCCACCCTGGACGAGTTATTGGCGATCGCCGCCGAGCGTACCGGCTACCCGGCCGACATGCTCGACGTGCAGGCTTCGCTCGAAGCCGACTTGGGCGTCGATTCCATCAAGCGCGTCGAGATCATCGGCGCCTTCCAAAAAACCCGCAGCGACGCCGAGCGCGCGAAGATCAGCTCCTCGATGGAGACGTTGAGCGCCGCCGGGACGCTCGAGGAACTCGCCGGCATCCTCGAATCGTTGTGCGAAGCGCAGCCGACCCAGCCGGCTGTCAGCGCCGACGCCGCGCCCTCGGCCCCCGTCGAGAACGTACTCGATCAACTGCTGGCGATCGCCGCCGAGCGCACCGGCTACCCGGCCGACATGCTCGACGTGACGGCTTCGCTCGAAGCCGACTTGGGTGTGGACTCGATCAAGCGCGTCGAGATCATCGGCGGCTTCCAGAAAACCCGCAGCGACGCCGAGCGCTCGAAGATCAGCTCCTCGATGGAGACGTTGAGCGCGGCCGGGACGCTCGCGGAACTCGCCGGCATCCTCGAATCGTTGTGCGAAGCGAAGTCGGCCGAGCCGGTTGCAAGCGCAGCCGCCGCGCCCCCTGCCGCTGTCGAGAACGTGCTCGATCAATTGCTGGCGATTGCCGCCGAGCGCACCGGCTACCCGGCCGACTTGCTGGACGTGACGGCTTCGCTCGAAGCCGACCTGGGCGTCGATTCGATCAAGCGCGTCGAGATCATCGGCGCCTTCCAGAAGAGCCTCGACGACGGCCAGCGCAGCCGGATCGCCGGCGCCATGGAGCATCTTTCCGGCGCCGGTTCGTTGCAAGAACTCGCCGCGAGGGTGGAGCAAGCGCTGGCGCCGGCGCCGGAGACAGCCCCCCGGCAAGAGGCCCCGACGGCTCTGGTTCTGACGACCGTCGAGAGCCCTCGCGCCTCCGCGCCCCAGTATCAGTCGGGGCGGGTAACGCTCATCGCGGGAGCGCCTTCGGCTTTGGCCGACGATCTGGCGACGCTGTTGGGCAAGGGGGGCGAGACGGCGGTGCGCCTGCTCGACGGCGCGTCGAGCGATCCCGCCGAGGCGTTGTTCGGAGCCGATCTGGCCGACGAAGCCTCGGTTTCGAAGGCGCTCGAAAGCATCCGCGGTCAATTCGGTCCGATCGGCGCTGTCCTGTTGCTGGTCTCGCCTCCGATCGCGCCGCCGGGATCGAACGGCTCCGGACTTGGCTTCCAGGCGTACAAGCGACCGGTAAAGAGCGCTTACCTTTTGGCCCGCGCGACGTTTGACGAGTTGGCCAAGGCCGGCGAATCCCAACGGGCGAGATTCGTGGCGGTTACGACCCGCGGAGGCCGGTTTGGACTCGCGGGTTCGGCCACGGCGGAAGCTCCCTTGCCGACGGCGACGGCGGCGGCCGACTTCATCAAGTCGATGGCCGCCGAGACGCCCCCGTTCGATTGCAAGATCGTGGACATCGGCCCCGACGTGCAGGCGGCCGCGCTGCTCGACGAGTTCTGCTGTGACGACGCTGACCTGCAGGCGGGCCTCGACGAAGACGGCCGTCGCTGGATCGTGGCGCCGCGGATTCGCGATAGCGGCGTCACCCCCGCCTTGAAGCTGCCTGCCGACCCGGTCTTTTTGATCACCGGCGGCGCCAGGGGCGTGACGTCGCAGATCGCCAAGATCGCCGCCGAGCAGCCCGGCGCCCGCTTGGTCGTGGTAGGTTCGACCTCGATCGCTGAGCCGGAGTCGCCAGAAACCGCGGCGCTCGAAGGACCGGCGCTCAAGAGAGCCATACTCGAGAGTCTTCGCAAGACCGGGGCGTCCACGCGGCCGGTGGACGTCGAAGCCCAGTACCGCGGCGTGACCCGGCGGCGCGAGATTCGCGCGACGATGGCGGAATTAGCCGCCCGCGGCGCCAAGGTGGACTACCGTTCCGTGGACGTCCGCGACGGAGCGGCGTTCGGCGCGCTGATCGACGAAGTCTACGCCGAGTACGGTCGGATCGATGTCGTCATCCACGGCGCCGGCATCATCGAAGACAAGCTCGTGCGCAACAAAACACCGGAATCGTTCGACCGGGTGTTTGATACCAAGGCCGCGAGCACGCTGGTGTTGTCGCAGAAACTGCGGCCCGAGAGCCTGCGCGCGATGGTCTGCATGTCTTCGATTTCGGCCGCCTTCGGCAACCGCGGTCAGGCCGACTACGCGGCGGCCAACGGCTTCATGAACGGCCTGTCTCTGCAGCTGTCGAAGATCTGGGGCGCGCGTGTGACGGCCATGAATTGGGGGCCGTGGGATCAGCGCGGCATGGTGTCAGAGGGGATTCGTCAGCAGTTCGAAGAGCGTGGAATCCAGTTGATTCCGCTGGAACCGGGTGCGGCGGCGGTGTTCGAAGAGATCGCCCGCGAGCAGCTCGAGCCGATCCTGGTGGTCGGCGACGGTCCTTGGTCCGTCGCCGCTCGTTCTGAGCGCGTTCCCGCTTCGGAACTCGACGCATGAAAGGCGCACCGGACATTGCCATTGTCGGGATGTCCTGCGTGTTTCCGGGCGCGGCCGACCTGACCGCGTACTGGAACAACATCCTCGCCAAGCTCGACGCGACGTCGGATCCGCCGGAGGACTGGGGGGCCGAGCAGTTTTTTGACGCGGATTCGGAGGAGAACGACCGCACCTACTGCAAGCGCGGCGGGTGGCTGGGCGACCTCGCGACGTTCAATCCGGTCGAGCTGGGCGTGATGCCGAACGCCGTCGACGGCGGCGAGCCGGATCATTTTCTGGCGCTGCAAGCCGCGTATGACGCGCTGGTCGACGCCGGATACAACACCGATCTGCTCGAGAGCTACAAGCAGCGCTGCGAAGTCATCATCGGCCGCGGCACCTATGTGAACCGCGGCAATGCCACGGCCATTCAGCATGTGGTCGGCATTGAAACTCTGCTCGGCGCGCTCAAGAAGCTGCATCCGGAGTTTGGACAGCAGGAGTTGAGCGAGCTGCGGCGCGAGCTCAAAGAGAGCCTGCCGCCGTTCAACTCCGATACCTCTGCCTCGCTGGTCCCCAACATCATCACCGGCCGCATCGCGAACCGGCTCGACATGATGGGCGCCAACTACATCGTCGACGCCGCCTGCGCGTCGTCTCTGGTGGCCGTGGATCACGCGGTGCGCGACCTGCAAACCGGGCGCTGCGACATGGCCGTGGCGGGCGGCGTGCACGCCTCGACGCCCCCGGTCATCCTGGTGATCTTTTCGCACCTGAAGGCGCTGTCGCGGCAAGGCAAGATCAAGCCGTTTGACCCGTCCGCCGACGGCACGCTGCTGGGCGAAGGCGTCGGGATGGTCGTATTGAAGCGGCTGGAAGACGCGACGCGCGACCGCGACCGCGTCTACGCCGTGATCAAAGGCATCGGCGTCTCGAGCGACGGCCGCGCGCTGGGTCTGCTGGCGCCGCGTCTGGAAGGCGAGATCCTGGCGATCGAGCGGGCCTACGAAGCCGCCGGCGTGTCACCCGACACCGTCGGCTTGGTCGAAGCGCACGGCACCGGTACGGTGGTTGGCGACGGCACCGAAGTGGACGCGCTGAAGGCGGTGTTTGGCAAGCGCGTGGCTTCCCTGCCGGACATCGCTCTGGGTTCGGTGAAGTCCATGATCAGCCACACGATGCCGGCCTCCGGCGCGGCCGGGCTGATCAAGGCGGCTTTGGCGCTGCACCACCGGGTGTTGCCGCCCACGATCTGCGAGAAGCCGCAAGCCAAACTCGAGAGCGAAGACTCGCGCTTCTACGTCAATACCGAAGCCCGTCCGTGGATCCATGACAGTTCGCTGTCGCCGCGGCGCGCCGGGATCAACTCGTTCGGCTTTGGCGGCGTCAACGCGCACGCCGTCCTCGAGGAATATCTCGGCGACAGCCCCGCGCCGTGGCAGCAGACGGAGTGGGAGAGTGAGCTGTTTGTCGTTTCGGGCGAATCGGTTGCCGAGGTGGCGCAGTCCGCGCAGCGCCTGCTGGCCCGCGCCACCGAATCTCCCCAGATCCCGCTGCGCAACCTCGCGTGGCAGACGAATTGTTCGACACCCATCGGCAGCGACCGCATGACCGTGGTGGCGACATCCCACGCGGACTTGGCGGAGAAACTCGAGAAGGCCATCCCCAAGCTGCAGGAGCCCGGCGTCGAGCGCATCAAGATGCGGGGGGGCGTGTACTACTCGGCCCGGAAACTCGCCCGCGAAGGCAAAGTCGCGCTGATGTTCCCCGGCGAGGGCGCACAGTACCCGAACATGCTCAAAGACCTCTGCCTGCACTTCCCCGAAGTGCGCGAGGTTTTCGAGCTGGTCGATCGAGCGTTTCGCGACCACACCCGCAGCCGCTTGCCTAGTCAAGTCGTCTTTCCGCCCCCTGGGCACCAGTCCGACCTGATCTGGTCGATGGACGCCGGCGCCGAAGCCGTATTCTGCGCCAATCAGGCGGTCTTGAAGCTGATCCAGGCGCTCGAGATCCGGCACGACGCCGTGCTGGGGCACAGCACCGGCGAGCACACCGCCCTGCTGGCCGCCGGGATCGTCAAGCCCGATAGCGAAGAGGAATTCATTGAGCACGTTTTGGGCGTGAATCGCGCCTTCGAGGACCTCAAGTCCAAGATCCCCGAGGGCACATTGGTGGCCGTCGGCGGCGCGCCGCGAGAACGGCTCGAAGAGCTGGTGGCCCAGAACCCCGACGAACTGTTCATCGCCCTGGACAACTGTGCAAACCAGGTGGTGATCTGCGGCACCGGCGACGGCGTCGACAAGCTGATCGAGGGGCTCGCAGGCGGAACCGCCGTCTGCCAACGGCTGCCGATGGCGCGCGCCTATCACACGCCGTGGTTCCAGATTTTTAGCGACCGTCTGCGCGGCTACTTCCAGGACGCCAAGATCGACAAGCCCGCCATCCCGGCCTACTCCTGCGTGTCGGCCGACCGCTTCCCCGACGACGAGGCCGCCATCCGCGATTTGGTCGTCGTGAGCTGGTCCAGCACGGTGCGCTTCCGCGACGTCGTCAACAAGATGTATGACGACGGCGTGCGCGTGTTTCTCGAAGCAGGACCGCGCGGCAATCTGTCGGGCTTTGTCGGAGACATCCTGCGCGGCAAGGATCACATCGCGCTGCCCGCCGACATCCGCACGCGCTCGGGCATCAGCCAGCTGCACCACATGCTGGCGCAGTTGCTGGCGCACGGCGGGGACGCGCACCTCGAACACCTCTATCGGCGGCGCGCCGCGGACGTGGAACCCAGGGTCCAACGGGGCCCGCGGGTCAAGATCTCCAGCGGCTTGCAGCCGATGAAGCTCCGCGCCGAGCGGAAGGCCATTCCCGCGCCTGCGCCTGCGCCTGCAACGCCGGAGATCCCGCGCGCGGCGGAACCGGAAGCCACGCCGGCGTCCTCGTCGCCCGGCATGACCGCAGCGCCGGCGGCAGCCGGGACGCCGACTCCTTCGGTACAACCGCCGTCCTCGCGCGAAGCGGCGATGTTGGCGCACTTGGCCTCAATGGCGGATTTCGTGTCGGCGCAGAACCGGGTCATGGAGGACTATCTGCGGCGCAAGGGACGCACCGCGCCTGCGGCAACTCCGCCCCAGCAACCAACCGCCGCGACGCCGGCCCCTTTCGTCGATGCGGTCGCGCAAACCGACGGGCACTCAGCGCGCGTCACCCGTCGCTTGTCGTTGAGCCGGGATGCGCTTTTTCTCGATCACACCCTCGGGCGCGGCGTCTCCGAAGACGATCCGTCCCTGGATGCGCTGCCCGTCGTGCCGCTGGCGGTGACGCTAGAGATCTTGGCCGAAGCCGCCGCTACGTTGGCGCCGGGCTTGGTCTGCACCGGGATGCGCGATGTGCGCGCGTCCCAGTGGATCGTATTTGACGCGCCCGAAATCGATCTCGAACTCGAGGTCCGCTTGTTGGCGCCGGGCGAAGTGGAGGCCAAGGTCCGGCTCGCCCAAGATGTGGGTAAACCGCGGCCCCCTTGTGCGGAAGCCGTCCTCTTGTTTGCTCAGGAGCGTCCGACCGGTCAGCCTCGTCCGGTGGAGTTCACCAAGGAGCGCGCTTCCTCGTGGCGGCCCGAGGCTCTCTACCGCAAGGGGATGTTCCACGGCCCGGCCTTCCGCGCGGTTACGGCCATGACCACCGTCGCCGAAGACGGTTGCCGTTCCGACATGGTCTGCCTGCCCCGGGAGAACCTCATGGTCGGGGAGCCGCAGCCGCGCTTCCTGCTCGATCCGATCCTGCTGGACGCCGCCGGGCAGGTGGTGGCGTTCTGGTCGCAGGAAGTCGTTCAGCCGCGAGCGGACATTTTCCCTTACGGCCTCGACCGCCTGGAGTGTTTTGCCGCCCCCCCCACACCGGGAACGGCTCTCGAGTGCCGCGTGTTCGTCACGCATCTCGATGAGCGCACGCTGATCTCCGATATCGAGATCGTGGACGCCGACGGCCGCCTGATCTACCGGCTGCAAAGCTGGAAGGACCGGCGGTTCAAGCCGCCCGGCCCGTTTTGGGACCTGCGCATCGCGCCGCGAGAGCAAGTCTTGTCCACTCCGGCCGAAGAGCTTCTTGGGGCCGCCATGGCGGACCCTGATGTAGCGGCGGTGCAGTTGGAAGCCTTCCCGCAGGAGTTTTTCGAGACCTCGCACGGCATCTGGCAGCGCGCCCTGGCCGCCATCGTGCTCAGCCGCGAGGAGCGGGCCCGGTGGGCGGCCTCGGCGATGACGCCGGCCCGCCGCCGCGAGTGGTTGACCGGTCGGATCGCCGCCAAGGATGCCGTGCGCCGTCTATTGCAACGCCGCTTCGGGCGCTTGCCGGCTTACGCCGACGTCGAAATCGTCGCCGACGAAGCCGGCCGCATCAGCGCAACCGGCGCCTGGACTCAGCGCTGGGGCGTCAAACCGGCCGTCTCGCTGGCGCATTCGGGAAACACCGCAGTAGCGCTGGCGGTCCTGGACCCGTCCCGCCCGGCGGGGATCGACCTCGAGCCCGTCGATCGCGACCTGACCGAGATGGAAGCCCTGGGCTTTACAGACGCCGAGCGCAAGCTGCTCGATAGCGTCGACCCGGCGCAGCGCGCTTCTTGGGCCCTGCGCTTCTGGTGCGCCAAGGAAGCGGCCGGCAAGGCCGCCGGAACCGGTCTACGGCCTTCTCCGCAGGCTTGGCAGGTGGTCAGCTTTGGCACCCACGATGGAGAGGTGTTGGTAGCTTCCGCGTCGGATGCGATGCGCTACACTTGTCTCACGCGCCAGACGGCGGCTTTCATTTTCTCTTTTGTTACGGAAACAGTCTCAATCCCATGACGTCGACTCGCGAGGATACTTATACATACGTACACGGCATGATCCAGAATCTGATGCAGGATTGGGATGACGCCGACGACGCGGAACTGGGCCCGGACACGCTGTTGTTCTCAGAACTTGGCCTGGAGTCTCTGGACGCTGTCGTGCTGGGCGCTTCGATACAGGAGCACTACGGCGTCGAGATGCCGTTTGGGCAGATGTACACTGAACTCGGCGAGCAGGAGAAGGACCTGTCTCTCGCAGAATTGGTCGATTTTGTCCACAGCCACTTGAGCGCGGCTGCTTCTTCATCCAACTAGCGGGCGTCCGCTCAGGCGCCCTGTCATTCATTCCATCCCATTCGACTGATTCTGCCATGCCAAAGGTTCAAGCAAACGGCGTCCAACTGCACTATCTGCAGAGCGGCGGCGGCGAAAATATTCTGATGGTCCACGGGTTTCTGGGCAACCAGGCTGTGTGGCATCTGCAGATCGTGCCGCAGCTACGCAAGCAATTCACTGTCACTACGTTCGACATGCGCGGGCATGGCTACAGTGAGGTGACGCCGACGGGCTATACAGCGCTCGACCTGGCCACCGACCTGAAGGGACTCATGGATGAACTCAACATCGAGTCCGCGTATCTGGTAGGGCACAGCTACGGCGCCGACGTCTGCATGTACTTCTCCCTGCTGTGGCCGGAGCGCGTGAAGCGCCTGGCCGCCCTGGAACCGGGGCTGGCGGCGCTGGTGCACCAGCGCATGGACAGCGACTGGGACGGCTGGTCCTACTGGGTCGACAAGCTCGAAGCGGTGGGCGTCCAGGTGCCCGAAGACAAGAAGTCCGACCTGCAGTACCTGATGCGCGTCAGCCTGGAGACTCCGAAGTTCTACGGCCCCGCTCGAGGCTTGCCGCGCAACCGCGGCCCGCTGCTCCACCTGCTGGAAAACACCACCCTGACGCAGGACTACGAGTTCGTCGGCGACCTTACACTGGAAGCGGTGCCGACCATTCAGACGCCGACGCTGCTGGTGTATGGCGAGCATTCCCACTTCTTGAGTTCCTACGAGTTCATCAAGGGCGCGCTTCCCAACGTGAAACCTGTGCTGCTGCCCGGCGGCGAGCATTTTGGGCCGCTCGAGCAGCCCGATCAGTTGGCCTCCGCGCTGCTGGAGTTTTTCTCGGCGCCCGAAGGCGAGGAGCTCGGCCCAGGGCCGGACGCTCCGTCCCATGACTAAGCAGCCGCGCGTGGCGCTGGTCACCGGCGCCGGGTCAGGCCTCGGACTCGAGTCCGCCTTGACGCTGGCCGAGAGCGGCTGGCGCGTCTTCGGCAGCGTCCTCACCGACGACGAAAGCCAGGCGCTCCAGGCTGCGGCCGGCGAACGGGGCGTGGAGGTTTCCGTGGTGAAGATGGACATCACCGACGAAGCCGCCGTGCGCTCCACCGTTGACCGCATCCACGCAGAAGCCGGTCTGGACGACGTGGTGCACTTCGCCGGCATCGGCCTACGCGGCTTTGCCGAGGACCTCGACATGGACGAGATCCGGCGGGTGTTTGACATCAACACGTTCGGTTCGATGCACGTGGCGCTGGCCGCCATGCCGCACATGCGCAAGCAGCGGTCGGGCCGGATGATTCTGACCACGTCCATCGCCGGCAGAATGGCTTCGATGTCGATCGGCGGCTACGCCTCCAGCAAGTGCGCCGTGGAGGGCTTCGCCGAAGCGCTGCACCAGGAGGCGATCCTGTTCGGCGTGCACGTCTCGCTGCTCGAGCCCGGGCTGATCAAGACGCCTCACTTCAGCGTCCACCGCAACCGGGCGCGCCGCGCGCAAGACCCGAAGAGTCCTTACTACAAGTGGTTCATGCGCCACGAAGCTGTGGTGGACGGCATTCTGGACCGAGCCAGTTTCTCCGCCCATGACGTAGCGCTGGTGGTGAAGAAGGCGCTCGAGGCCAAACGGCCCCGGTTGCGCTATGTGGTGGGCCGGAAAGCGAAGATCATCCTTGGGATGCGCAGGCATTTCCCCGGGGAATCGTTTGAGCGGGTGTACTGGTCGATCGTCCGGCGGATGGTGACGAAGGACTAGCAGATCGAGCCGACCTGCTTTGGCCGGCGGGTGAACGTTGCCGGTTACCGGCCCTGAACGCGAACCTTCATACCAGCGATCGCCGTCGGAGGAGCGGACAGGCAAACCAGCTCGCCTTCCTGGATGTCTCCGCGGACCAGCGCGGTATCGAGTTCCACCTGGATGACCTCGACCTTCCTGGGATGCAGCAGGCCTTCTTCGTCCACGACGAAGACTTCAGAATTGTCCCGCAGGGAAGCCACTGGCACTTCGATGGCCGTGATCGATTTGCCGCTGATTTCGGCGTCGACGTACATCCCGACCGACATCGGCGCTCCGGCCGAACTGTCGAAAGCGTTGCGAACCTCCGCAATGGCATGCACGATGCCGGTGCGCGCGTCGACTTCGCCGTCGGTGCGAACGATCCGGCCGGTCCAGACCTGCTCGCGGCCGGCATAGGTCGTGCGCAGCTTGACGGACGGTCCTTCCGCGCCGTCGGTCGGCAGCCACAAGAAGGCCAACTCTGCATCCGGTATCGGCAGCCGGACTTCCGCTATATCGGTCGAATAGAAGGCGGCCACCGGCGTGCCCCGATTGACGTAGTGGCCCACGCCGATCTGCTTGTCGCGAACTCGCCCGGTGAAGGGAACCTTGACGACGGTGCGCTCGAGATCGAGCCGGGCCTGACGCAGCAGCGTCTCGGCTTCCGATACGACGGCCCTGGCATTGGCCAGTTGCGGTTCGTGCAACGCCAAGCTCGACGGAGAGCCGTCCTCGATGAGCGCCCATTCCTGGCGCGCCACGACGGCCTTCTGCTCTTCGGTTTGCAGCTGCGCCTTCGCTTTCTCGAGCGCCGCTTCAGCGCGCGCCACCTGCAATTCGTAGTCCCGAGGATCGATTTGAACGATACTGTCGCCGGCCGCGAAACGTCCTCCCACGACCAGATTCGGCGCTACCCAAATGACGCGTCCAGGCACTTCCGCCGCCAACTGCGAGACCACGCCCGGCGTCACCACGCCCGACGCCTGGACCGTCAGTTGAAACGTCTGCTGCCCGGCCGGAACGACGCGGACCGCCGGCGGCGTGTACTCGGTCGCCACCAGCGGGCTGGGGCTGGGTTCCACGCGAGCTTCGATCGGCGAGTCCGAAACGAACAACGCCCCGATCGCGAGTCCGCCGACAAAGGTCAGCGTCATCAAGATCAGGGGCGCCCCTGCGTTGACTGGAGCGGGCTTGATCCTCACCTTCATTCCTGTCCCCCACCCGCGCCGACTCGTTGAGTCGAGGTAACGCGAGCGGACTCAAAATCTCCGCCTAGAGCCAGGTGGAGGTCTACGCGATTGTCCAAACGGGCCCGATATGTGCTCAGCCATGCGCTCTCCGCTTCGAGCGCCGCCCGCTGCGCGAGCAGTAACGACGAGATGTCAGCCGTGCCGCCGCGATAGCGCGCCAGAGCCAGCTCATGGGCTTTCAGAGCTCGTTGCGTGGCAGTCTGCAGCAGCTTCTCTTGTTCCGCGAGCAGGTTGTCCGAAGTGATGGCGATCTCTACCTCGCCATACGCTCGAAGGACGGCGCTCTCATAGCGGGCCGCAGCCTCCTGGGCTTCGGACTCGCGGGCGCGAACAGCCGCCTTCAACTCACCGTTGTTGATCAGGGGTTGGGTGACGCTGCCCAACAGGCCCCACATCATCGACTCGCCGCTGAGAAATCCCTTCAGCGCATCGGTCACCGAACCGCCCAGCCCGGTCAGCCGGAAGCTGGGCCGCAGGTTGGCGCGCGCTTGTTCGGTGCGGGCCTCGCCTCCGAACATGGCATGCTCGGCGGCGAGGAGATCGGGCCGGCGATGGACGGCTTCCGACCGGACGCCCTCAGGAATGGGTCCCGGCGAAGGCGGCAGGTCTTCGGCGATGGCGTAGCTGCCGTCGGGATAGCTGCCCAGGAGGATCTCGAGCTGCCGCAGCGTAGTTTCTTCCCTCTGCCGGGCCCGTTCCACATTGGCTTGGGCGCGATGGAACTCGGCCAGAGCAATCTGCAGATCGACGGCGGAAGGCACGCCGCCGGCTTCCCGCAGCCGTGCAGCCTCGACCGACAGCGCATAGTTCTCGACGCTGGCGCGCGCGATGCCGACTTGCCGCTGGGCTTCGATCGCGGAGAACCAAGCTTTGGCCGTTTGGCCCGCCAGCGACAAACGAGCGGCCGCGAGATTGGCTTTCGCCGACTCGACGTCGGCGATGGCGGCGACCTTGCCGGACCGCACTTTGCCCCACAAATCCGGCTCCCAGCTCATGTTCAACGACAAGCCGAGGTGCGAATTGTACGTGTCCAACAGGGAGCGCTGCGCCCCGAGGAACGAGAAGGGCTGGTTGTTGCGGTCCAGGCGGCTCTGACTCGCCGACAGGCTCACGCGCGGAAGCTCGGAGCCGGCCAGGATGCGTCCTTGCGCCTCCGCCCGGCCGATGCGCGCCGCCGCCGCCGCCAAATCGCGGTTGTAAGTCAATGAGCGGGTGACGGCGGCCTGCAGTCCTTCGCCGCCCAAGCCTCGCCACCAGGCGGCCTCTTCGTCAATGCCTGTGAGGACCGCTTCAGGATTGGGTCGGGGTTGTTCGGGCTGGGCGAGAGCCGGAGGCTCCGCCACCAAAGGCCGGACGGCTGTCGTCGCCGATTGCGAGCACCCGAGCTGGCCGACCGCTGCGACCAGCAGCAAAACCGTCAGAGAAAGTTGCGGCCCGCTGACGCGCACCCCGTCACGGTCGGCGGGCGAAGAGCCCGCTTCGGCGCGAGTGAGGCTGGTATATCGCGTCAATTTGAAGGCCCCGACCGCTAGCGCTCCACTCTCTGGAGCCCTGAAACCAGCGTCTGACAGACTCCCAAAGTGTATCGCTACCTCGGGGGCTGGTCAAGAAGGCGGAAGCGCCTGTTGCAATGGCGGAGGGGACCTGGCGAAGAAAGGTTGGAATCTTCGCCAGGCCGGCCTGAAGCCGCTCCCCCGGTTAGTTCTGAACGTTCACCGTAAACGGCGTGGAAAGCCCGGATCGTCCCGCTTTGTCCCACGCCCGGATCGTGATCGTGTGCGCGCCGTTGGAGACGGTTCGCGAGTCGAACATGATGTATCCGAGGCCGCCCGGGATCTGACCGACGACGGCTCCGTCCACGAGCACTTCGAGGTAGTCGATCCCGCTGGGAGTGTCATAGAGGCTGCGACGGACATCCGTCCCCCAGCCGGCGATCCCGACGGAGCCGCCGGAGATGGTCGCGCCATTCGCCGGGGAGAGGACCGCGGCAGCCGGGTCTCCGGTGTCGGGCGACGGCAACGTCGTGGCCGATGCGACATTGGAGACGGGTGAAGCATTGCCGTTGAGGTCGATCGCCTGGACGATGTAGCTATAGGTCTCGTTCGGCGCCAGGACAGGCGGATTGGCCCAGCTGGTGACTTCGGAGAAGGCGACCAGCGCCATGCCGCCGCCGCCGCTGGCCCGATAGATCTTGTAGCCCTGGACGCCGGTATCGTCTTCGGACGCTCCCCAGGACAGGTTGATCTGCCGGTCGGACACCGCGGCGGCCACCAGATTCGTCGGTTGCGTGGGCGGCGACTGGTTGCTCAGCGTGGTCGCCGAAACGGCGGGGCTTTGCCCCGACCCCTTGCCGGTATAGTCGATCGCCTCGATGCGGTAGTAGACCATCTGGTTTGCCGGCAGGTTCGTATGCGACCACGACGTAGTCTCGGAGAATCCGATGAAGGCGAAGCCGAAACCGGTGGTGCTGGCGAACACCTTGTATCCGTACACCTTGTAGTCGTCAGTCGACGCCGCCCAGCTCAGATCGATCTGGCTCTGCGACACCGCCGCCGCGACGACTTGCGTGGGAACGGTCGGCTTCTGCCAGTCCGCCATGGACTTGCCGGAGATCACGACGCTGCGCTCGGAGATGTTCTTCGCCGCGTCGACGGCGTCGACGGCGAAGTAGAGGGTGGTGTCGGGCATGAACCCGGTCCTCGTGTATGTCGGTTCGGTCACCAGCTTCACCAACTGCAGTTGATCCGCCGAGGTTCCGAGGTAGACGCGGTAGCCGGTCGTGGCGACGTTGTCGAGCGCCGGCCACCACTGGAAGCGGACCTCGGTCGTCGACACAGGCGTCGAAGTGACGAAGATCGGCCTTGTCGGCGGCGTGACGTCCGGCGTGGACTGCTCGACCGCGGGCGACGGCACGGATTCGTTCTCGAATACGTCGAAGGCCGCCACGCGGTACTCAAACGTCTTCGCTTCCTCCAGCCCCTCATCGAGGTAGTCGTTGCGGGTCGTCGTGGCGACCTTCTCGCCGTTGCGGTAGATCGCATACCCGGCGACGCCGACGTTGTCCGAGGCCTTCGGCCAACTCAGATAGATGGTGTTGAGGTCCGTGAGTTCGGCCGTGGGCGCCAGCGGCTGGTCTGGAGGAGTGGTATCGGGCTGCCCGAGGATCGCGGCCTCATAGCAGCGCCCGGTTTCGGTATAGGCGCCGGTGACGATTGCGTCGTTCGCCGCTTCCATGCTCATGACATCGAGTTCATGGGGCGACAGCCCGAGCGTCGTCCAGTTGTACGGCAAGTAGGCGCGGAAGTACCGGCTAAAAAACGGGTTCAGGTACTCGAGGTTCTTCAGATGCGAGTACTTGACCATGGCTTCGGTGAACTTGCAGTCCAACGGCGACCAGAAGCTGTAGACGTCGCGCGCAAAGAACACATTGATGGGGAAGTTCGCCGGGTCCATCAGCTCGATGTCGCGCGCCTTCATCAGCCAACCTTGCGAAATCGCCTTCGTCATTCCGTTGGCCGACACCGTGTCGGCGATCTCGAAGGCGCGGTCGAGCTTACCGTTGCTCGTGTAGAAGACATGGATGTCGAAGAAGTCCATCTCGGCCTGCACGAAGCTGTCGACGAAGAGCTGGTAGTCGCTGTGCCAGGTTCCGATGCCGGCGCCGACCTTCAGGCCCTGAGCCCGCTCGCCTTGGAGCCCCGCCAGGATGGTATCGAGCGCCTGTCGGGCCCCGCTGACCGTATTGAGCTCGGCGATTCCGGTCATGTCGGCCGAGGTGTCGGGCTCGTTGAAGACCGAGAGGTAGTCCGGCGACAGCTCCTGCGCGATCGTCAGCGCAACGGCTGCGCGGCCGGCGTTGAAGGCGGCGACGTCAAAGCCGGGATTTGCGTTCAAGTTGAAGATGCCGTCCAGGCGCGAGGCCGGCCACTGGCTGAAACCGCCCTGTGTAAACAAGACCGGGCTCTCTACGACGAGGCCCATGCCGCGATCGCGGATTCCCTGGCTGACGGCGCGATAGAAATCCAAAACCGCCTGGTACTCGCCGGATCCGGTGTGAAAAGGGGGATGCAGCACCGGATACGGAATGGTGAGGAACGCGGTTTGCACGCCCATCGCCTTCAATCCGTCGAGTTCCATCATCACGCCGTCGAGGGCGCCGGGCTCGAGCAGTTCGAGGCCGCGGTGTCCGTTCGCGCTGGAGACGCTGCCGACGAAGGCAGTGCTCCCTTTGACGCCGTTCCACTGAGAATCCACGGCAGCCTCGAAGCCGAGCACTCTCTGTTCCAGGGTGGCGTAGAGATCGGCGTAGGCCAGCGGCGGCGGGTCAGCGGCAGGCAGGGAAACTGAGGCAGCGATCAGGGTCAAAACTATGACCGCAATCCGATTGTGCTTTTTCACGATTGAGCTCCATAATTCCGTCGAAACGTGTTGTTTAGACGGTTGGGCTTTTGTTTGCTTTTTACAGCTCGCCCATCAAGCTCATCGTCCGCCTGCAAGGGACTATAGCACTATCGGGACGGATGTGGATTCTCAGCAACAATTGCCCCTACGACGGGGCGACCCGGAGCAGTATGCCGGCTGCCATTCACGGCGCCTTTAGGCATACTTCTGCAGTCTTATGCCGGTAGAACAATAGTGAACATAACGTTCTATTACGCAGCCATTCGGAGATCGCAGGTCGCGCATTTAGGTTGGAGTTTCGACGGCTCCGGGCGAATTCGGCCGACTGCTCAAGAAGGGCCGCCGCGGCGTCGGGTCAGCGCCTCTTTGAGTTCCTTGCGCGGGGCGATTGCCAGCACGAAAGCGAACTTCGCCACCGTCTTGCCGGCGACCGAGGCGACGCCGCGCAGGCGCGCCATTCTGGAGCCGAGCTTGAGCAGTTCCACTTCATAGTCGATCTGATCACCGGGCTGGGCCACGCCGATGAAGTCGGCTTCGGTCACCTTCATCGCCAGCAGGAACTTTTCTCTCGCGTCGGCCAGATGCTGGCTGACCAGGACCGCGCCGGACTGCGCCAGCCCTTCGCCAGTGAGCACGCCGGGCATGATCGACAACTCCCGAAAGTGCGACCGCAACAGCGGCGAATCGGCGGGCACGCGAAACGACGCCTCGATCCGGCTCGGCTCGAGCTTCGTGACGCGGTCGATGAAGAGGAAATCCTCGCCATACGGCAGGATGTGAAACAGCGCGGCCCGATCGATGGACCCATCCTCAGCGCGAAACTCGTCGATCCAAGACGAACTCATCAGGCTCCTTCTCCGCCGGGATCTCCGGCGCGGCACCAAAGCGCGCAGGCCTGGCCGCTCAATGAACCCGCCAGGAACAGAATCAACGGACGCAGCTCGCCGACCGGAATGGGGCCCGTCGACAACGGCCCCAGGGCTAAGGCAGCGTCAGGCGCGCCGCCGGCCAGCGGCGACGGCAAAAAGCCCTCGGAGACCGCCGCCAGACTCAGCGCCAACTCGACGGCCAGGGACGCGCCGCCGAGATAGCCCGTCCACCCTTTCCAGGCGGAGACCCTCTCCGGCGCAACCCCCAGCCGGCTCAGCATCGCGGCTTCGGCGCAATCCCGATCCGGCAGCGAAAGCCCGTTGGCAATCACGTAGTCGGGCTTCAATCCGGCTTCGAAGGCGCTGCTGAGGTCAGCCTCCAAGACGGGCAGACCGTCGGACACCCAGTCCTCGCCCGGCGCCTGTGCGCGGCCCACGAACGCCTCGATCGATGCCAGCGGCGAAGTTCCGCGCGAGCGGGCCTGCCCGAGCGACTCCACCAGGAAGAAGGCCGAGCCTTCGCCCAGCGTCAACCCCGACCCGGCGGCCCCGAAAGGCGACATCACGCCATCCGACGCCAGCAGGCCTTGTTCAGTGAAGCCCAGGTAGGCGGCCTTGACGATCAACGAGTCATAGCCGCCGGCCAGCACGGCGTCCGCTCGCCCTTCTTGCAAGTCAAACGCGGCCGTGGCCAGCGCCCAGGCGGAAGCGGCCCCTTCCTGCACAAAGTTATTGCTGGGGCCGCGCAGATCATGCTCGGCCGCCAGCAGTCCGACGCCGGCGTTGGACAGCGAGCGGAGCGAGAAGTAGGCGTCCACCAGCTTGGAGGCCCGGCCGCCCAACTTTCCGAAGTCAGCTTCCGGCTCTCCGCGCCAAGCCAGCTGGAACGCAGGCAGGAATTCGTCGTAGTCGATCCCGGTGTTCCCGGACGCCACCTGCAGCCCCACCCGCTCTCGATCCATCGACTCGAAGTCGACGCCGGCGCCCCGGATCGCATCGCTCGCCGCGTACATCGCCAGGCGGGTGGTGCGCGACATCAGTTTTTCGCTCTTGGGGTTCTTCAGCCGGGAGCGCAAGTCAAAAGGCGGCGCTTCGCCCGCGGCGGCGCCCTCCAATGCAAACGTCTCGAGCGGGCCCAGCCCCGTGCGGCCGGCCCTGATCTCCGCAATTGCATCGCCCGCCCCAACCCCGAGCGGGCTGACGACGCCGGCGCCTGTGATGACGATTCCGGGGAATCTGCAGATCCTCACCATGCCCCTCCAGCAGAAGATCCCACCTTAGTCCAAAGCAGCGGTGCAGGTCTACGCTCCACCCGGCGCTGGCGCGTGAGCCCTTTTTGAGCGGGCCGACCACGCCTTACTCCCTTATCGCCCGGAAGGTTGTATAGTTGAATCTCTACTCGCAGAGGAGACGTGTCGTGCTCGAGATTCTAAAAGCGATTCGACTGATGGGCGTGTCTCATATGTGGCGGCTCCACAAAGGCTACAAAGATGGCTGGAAGGACACGCTGCAAGGCTACTTCACCACACATGCGCTGTTCGCCCTGCTCAACCTCGGCTTCCTGGATGAGCTGGTCAATCATGGCTCGGCGAATCCCAATGACTTTGCAAAGAGTCACGACCTCGACCCGGAATTATTGAAGTCGACCTGTATGGCGATGTACCGCGTCGGGTTTTTTGATCGTTCCGGGGAGTCGTTTTCCTTCTCCAAGAAAGGCTCTACGGCTTTTGACGTGCTGCGGGGCTGGCTGGAGTTGGGATATGGCTATGACGAGATTTTCGTCAACCTGGAGGACATGATCCGGCGCAAGCGCGTCTACAACCAGAACATCGTCCGCCGGCCGGACTTCATCGCGACAGGCAGCGGCACCATGGAGGCGCTGCTTTTCTTCCCCATCGCGACTGACATCCTCAAACAAGGGAATTACAGCCATGTCATGGACCTCGGCTGTGGGGACGGCACGTTTCTCCGGGGCCTGAGCCAGAACGATCCCGGCATCAAGGCCACCGGCATCGACCTGTCGCCCGTGGCCGTCGCTGACGGCAATCAAAAGGCCGCCCAACAGGGCCTTGCGGATCGGGTTCGCCTATTTGCACTCGACATTTCCAAAATCACGGAAGTTTCGGATGACATCAAGGGAGTCCAGGCCACTACCGTGTTCTTCGTCTTGCATGAATTACTTTACAGCGGCGAAGATCGCGTCATTGCATTCCTGAAGGATTACCGGCGCTTGTTTCCGACGGCGCCGCTCATTGTCTTCGAGGCTATCCGGCCTTCCGACGAAGCCATGCGGCGCAAGCCCGGCGCAGCGATTTACTACCACTACTTCCACGATTTATCACACCAGCGTCCTACCAACCGGGAGCACTGGCGGGAATTGTTCGCCAAGGGCGGCTTCACCAACATCGAAGAACGGTATCTGCAGTACGCGGCGGCTTCGGTATTTACGCTTCGGTAACTTCTCGGCGGGCTTGCGTTCGCCGGGACAGTTCCTCTTGGATTTGAACCACTCTCTCTCGGGTCAAATCGTAGCCGGATATCAGCCGATTCGCTGCCAGAAATAGGACGGCGGGGACGGCGCCGTAGAGCAGGCCGATGCGCTCGATCGTCGCGGGTGATTGGTTCGGGGAGCCCGCCGCGACCTCGGCGACCACGTCGAGCAGAACGCCGGTGACGATGAGCGCCAGGCCCGCGGCGATCTGATGTCCCAGCGAGTAGATTCCAAACAGCGTCGCCTCGCGGCGCTGGTCATGGAGCAACTCATCGGCGTCGGTGGCGTCGGCCAGCATCGAGGCGGGCAAGATCCACAGGGCCGCCGCGACGAACCCCGACATGGCATGGCCGACGACCAACGGCGCCAGCGAGCCGGGCTCGACCAGACGTCCGTCGCCCACCAGCAAGTAGGCGCTGACCGCAATCGCACTCAAAGCCAGACAGGCCCAGGAGTAGAGCCGATGCTTGTCAAAGTACCGCGCAAGGCGCAGCCACGAAGGCACGCCCGCCAGCGCGCCAACATAAAAGCCCGCCTGAAACAAGCCGATCTGCTGGTTGCCGGCGATCCGGGCGTAGTAGGTGAGGTAGCTGATGGCGAGCGACGCATTGGCCACGCTGCCCATGAAGAAGATGCTGGCGGAGAGCGCGAGGCGAAAGTACGACCGCTGCTGAACCGCGCTGCGCACTTCGGGAAGCAGTTTCATCTGCATCTTCGCGAGCGCAGAGGGTTGCAGGCGATTTCTCTCGCTGATGGTGCCAAAAACGGCCGCAAGGCCGGCGCAAGTCATCAGCACCCCGAACGAGGCGCCCATCGAGGCGTAGCCGGACGCCTGGAACTTGCCGTCCACGCCCCCCTCCTCGCCGAAGAAGATCAGGAAGGACGGGACGACGACGATCAACGTCCCAATGAATACGAAAGCCGTGCGCACCGCGCTCAGCGCCGAGCGCTCCTGGTAATCGTCGCTCAGCTCCGCGCCCAGGGCATAGTAAGGGACCAGGAACAGCGAGTGGCTGGTCCGCAACAGCAAGCCGAAAACCAATAGCCAGACCGCCAGCCCCATCTCGGACAGCTCAGGCGGACTGAAAACCGCGTAGAACAGCGGCCCGGACAGCAGCGCGCCGACCGTCATCGGCAAATGCCGGCGGCCAAAGGCGGACCGTAGGCGGTCCGAGGCCCGGCCGATGCTGGGGTCGATGACGGCGTCCCAGACCAGCCCGATCGCCGTCACCGCGCCGATGACAGTGCCCGACAAGCCCAGGACATTGTTGTAGAAGAACAGCAGGAAGAGCCCGAAAGTGACGCTCTTGAGCGATTCGGCCAGACCGCCGACGCCGAACAGCCAGCGTACGCGCCGCGGCAGGCGCTCCACGCCGCTACTCGGCATACAGCTCAGCGATCTCGTCTTGAAAATGCTCGAGGATCACCTTGCGCCGCAGCTTCAGCGTGGGCGTGACCTCGCCCTTCTCGATCGAGAAGTCGCGCGGCAACGCTCGGAACTTGTGGACGCGCTCCGCTGTGGAAAGATGCCGGTTCACCTTGCGGACGATGCGCTCCAACTCCTTGCGGACGGGCTCGAGTTCGTGGAGGTTTTGATTGGACGCGCTCTGGTGCTCTTCCATACCCGGAAGAGAGCGCGCTACCGTCGGGTGAAGCGTCAACAAGGCGCACAGGTGCGGCTGCGAATCGCCCACCAGGAAAGCGTTCGCGATCAGCGGGTCCGCGCGAAACAGCTCTTCGATGGCGGCCGGAAAGATGTTCTTGCCGCTGGAGGAGACGATGATCTCTTTCTTGCGGCCCGTGATGGTCACGAACCCGTGGGCGTCGATCGACGCGACGTCGCCCGTGTAGAGCCAGCGGTCGCGGAGCACCGCCGAGGTCGTTTCCTCGTCGTCAAGGTAGCGCGAAAACGCGTACGGCCCGCGGACGAGCAGTTCGCCGTCTTCCTCGAGCTTCAACTCGACCCCGGGCAGGGGCTGTCCCACCGAGCCGAATCGCTCGCCGCCGGGGGTGTTGAAGGTCAGCACGCCCGCCTCGGTCAGCCCATAGCCCTCGGTCAGCCGAATGCCGAGCGCCGCCCAGAAGTGCGCCAGGTCTTCCGCCAGCGGAGCCGCTCCGCTGATGGCAAGACGCAGCTTGCCGCCCACCCGGTCGCGCAGCTTGCTGAAGACCAGGCGGTCATAGACGGCGCACGCGCCGTGCAGCCAGAGCGGCACGCGTTCTCCGGCCTGGCTCAGCCGCGACCGCCGCATCCCGGCGCGCACCGCCGCATGGAAGATGCGCTGCTTGGTCGGCGATTCCCGCTCCACCGCCTCATGGATGCGCCGCCGCACCCGGTCCCAAACTTGCGGCGGCGCCACCATCGCCGTCGGCGCGACCTGCTGGATCTCCTCGGCGACGGTATTGAGACTGTCCGCGAACCAGACCGGAACTCCGGCTGCGATCGCAGCGATCTCCGCGACCAGCCGTTGCGCGATGTGAGCCGACGGCAGAAAAGCGAAACCGGAATCGCCGGGGCCGACATCGATCATGGAGAGCGCGCCGAGAACGTTTGCGACGACGGCGCCGTGCGAGCTGACGACGATCTTCGGCTCCCCGGTGGCCCCCGAGGTGAGGTAGATGATCGCGTCGTCGTCGGGGCGGATCGCAGCCTGGGCCCGATCGACCGCGTCGGGGTCGCGGGACAACAGCTCTTGGCCGCGCTGCCGCAGACTCTGCATCGACTCCGCGCCGGGGGCCTCGCCGCGCATCAGCGCGCGGATGCCGGTTTTGGCGCTCGCAAGCCGTGCAGCGGAGATCGCGTCCTGGCAGATCAGGGCCTTGGCGCGGCAACGCTCGATCAGCTTGAGCTTTTCCTTAGGCGGCGAGGTGGGGTAGAGGGCGGCGGAAGCGGCGCCGCAGGCCATCACGGCCAGGTCGAAGATGTAGAACTCAGCGTGCGAGTCCGAGTCGAGAACGACGATGTCGCCCTTGCCGACGCCCAGGTCCAGCAGGCCGGCGGCGATCTCGTTCACCGCCTCGTCGTACTGGCGCCAAGTGAAAGTCTCGTAGGTGCGCTGGGTGCGACTTCCACGCGGTTGGTGCAGGGCCGGCTCGTCGGGGGAGAGCCGCGCGCGCACTCGCAACAAGTCGCAGATCGTGCGGGCGTCCTCGATGCGCTTCACCGCGCCTAGGTTGTCGTCGGCCGCCATCTTCTACACCTTTCCCGTTCGTACTGCGGGCCGTTCAGCGCTCGGCCCTCGACATCTCCGTCCAATCCTCGAACCTAGAAGCGAACGCGCAGGCCCAGCTGAAACTGCCGCGGATCCAGCGCGGAGGTGAAGGCCAAGGGAGTCGTGGGGGAACCGCGGTTCCCCTTGATGACAGCGGGCAACTTATCGAGCCGGATATCGCCCACAATATTGTTGATCTTCGCGAAGTTCGTGCGATTGAGGGCATTGAAGACCTCGCCGGTCACGTTGATGTCCACGCGTTCGCCCACCTCGAACATGCGGCTCACTCGCAAGTCAAAAGTCTGCGAATCGGGACCGCGGCCGATATTGCGGCCGGCCCCAAGCGGGCGGTGCGTGGTGGGATGGTTGTCGCCCAGATTGTCAAAGCCGGTCAAGAGGTTGAACGGCCGGAACGAACTCAACACGACGATGGGCGACAAAGTCGTGTCCGCCACCAAGTTGCGCCAGAAGGACTGTCCTTTCGCAGCGCGCACTCCCGTATCGAAAACCGCGTTCGCAACGAAGCGGTGGCCTTGGTGAAACGCCGACAGCGCCCGCTCGGCCCGCGCGTCGAGCTGATTGTGCGGCTGGAAGTCGGAGTTGAAGTCGGTCACCTCGTCAATCGCCTTGCTCCAGGTGTAGTGCGACGTAAAGGTGAGCCTCTTCCCCGCCCGCCGGCTCACGGTCAGCGTTCCGGCGTTATAGAACGAATTGGCCGTACTCTCGAAGACGTTGAGTTGCAGCAGCGACGGATCGAACAGCCCGAACTGCGGCGTGCCGTCCGGGAGCGGCTCCACCGCGTAGAGGTTGTGATCGCGCGTCCGCGTGATGAAGGCCCCGCGGCTATAAACGTACGCCGCCGAAACGCCGTACTTGCCGAACGAGCGCTCGATCTCGAAGCTGCCTTGCTGCGCATAGGGATTCGCGAAGTCGTCCACAATGCCGAACTCGACGCGGCCCGGCAGCCCGGGCCCGGGAGTCAGGCCGAACTGGGCGATGTCTTCCACCGTGATAGTACGGTTGCCGATGACGCCTTGCTCGAGCAGGGTCTGGTAGATGTCGGCCGAAGTCAGCGTCTCGCCGGTCATCGGATTCGTCACGCCGGGGGCGCCGGACAAGGGAACGAAGACCTGGTTGATCTGATCGCCGTCCAGCGTGGCGGCGATGTTGGCCACCTGAATGTTGATCTGCGAGTAGAACAGGCCGTAACCGCCGCGAATGACGGTCTTGCGATCCGGCGACCAGGCGAACCCGAAGCGCGGGCCGAAGTTGTTGAGGTCCGTGCGGACCGGCTTCGGATTGCCCTCGTAGTCGTAGCGCAGCCCCAGGTTGAGCTTCAGCTTGGAGTTGACCCGCCAGTCGTCCTGGACATACCCACTGTACCGCCGCGACCAGCCGACCCAGTTGGGGTCGCCGAAGCCCTGCTGATAGAAGATCGGAGCGTTGACGGCGAAGCCCTGGAGGGCCGTGAGCGGATCCTGCAGATTCGGGATCAGGCCGGCGCCGCCGGAGAGCCCGAGCAGGGCGCTGAGTTTTTCGCCCAGCTGCGGATCGCCGGTCGCGGCGGCGAACAGCGAGGCCAGAGGGATGTCGGGGCCGAAGGTAAAGCGTCCGCCAAAGAAGGTCTCCGAGAAGACCTCATCGCGGACGGGGTTCACATTGACGCCGAACTTCAGCGTATGGTTGGAGCCGGCGCGGATGAAATCCTGGCGGAACTGCCAATGCTGCTCCGTCGTCTTGGACGGCAGGAAGATGTCGCGGCCAAAGGAGCCAAAGCCGGTGATGTTGATCTCAGGTCCGTAAGGGTCGAGCGGCTGGACGTCAATGTTGCCTCTGGCATAGGAGCCGCGCGTATCGCTCACCCACTGGGGCGAGAGGATATAGGTGTGGCCGACGACCCAGGTTGAATCGACCAGCTTCACCGAGCGACCCCGGCTGAGGCCGACCAGCGACCCGAACTCGGCGTTGTCGCTGAAGTCGCGAGCGAAGCTGCCCCGGGCGAACACGGTTCGCTTCTCGCTGCGGTTGAGGTCCAGTCGGAACATGGCCAGGTTGACGTCCCCGGCGAAGGGAAACACGCCGCTGTTCCGCTCAAAGATCTCCGCCACCCGCGGATTGCTGGACGGGGTCAGGTTGGAACGAAACAGCCCCGACAACTGCCGCAGCGAAGCGATGCTGGACGTCTCGAAAAAGTTGGCCAAGGCCTCCTGGCTGGGGGTGAGTTCGCCGAAAGCAGAGCGGTCGCTCAGAATGGGCACAAACGTCGTCTCATGGCGATCCAGGCGCTCGAAAGCCCCGAACAGGAACATCTTGTTCTTCTTCAGCGGTCCGCCGGCGGAGGCTCCGTACTGTCCGCGCGTGAACGCCGACTTTTGCGGATCGAAGTAGTTCCGCGCCTGAATGCTGCGGTGACGCAGAAACCCGAACAGTTCGCCATGGAGCTGATTCGTGCCCGCCTTGCTGACGATGTTCACCGCCCCGCCGAAGCCGCCGCCGATTTCGGCGGAATAGCTGCTGCGGTTGATCTGGAACTCACGGACGGCGCTCTGGCTCACCGACGGGCGCACGCCTCCGGAGTTGGAGTAGTGCTCCACGCCGTCGATGGCGAACATATTGCCGCGCCCGTTGCTGCCGCCGAAGCTCAAGCCCGACTGCGGCGTCTGGGCGACGCGGAAATCCTGGTCGTCCACCAGCGTGTTGGTTTCCACCACGCCGGGCGACAGCATCGCGAAATCGAGGTAGTTGCGGCGATTGATGGGCAGGTTCTCAATCTGCCGATCGCCGATGTAAGAAGCCTGCTGCGCCCTTTCGGGGTCGACCACAGCGACGCTGGCGACGACATCCACCTGCTCTGCGGCGCCGGCAAGGGCAAGAGGCGTCTCGATCGTCACGGTTTCGCCGATGCGAATCACAATATCGGTGAGCAGTTGCGCCTCGAAACCGTCTTTCGCCAACTCGATCATGTAGGAGCCGGGGCGGAGCAGTGAAAACGCGTATTCGCCGGAGGCGTTGGATTCCACCTCGCGGCGGCCGCCTTGCTCCTGGTCCACGATCGCGACGCTGACGGCCGGAATGCGGGCGCCGGACGGGTCGACCACCGTCCCGGCCAGTGCGCCGGTCGAGGCGGTTTGAGCGGCAAGCCCGATCGGGCTGAATGCGACGAGAAAGGCGAGACTGCCTAAGTGGATCCTCATGGGCTGCATGCGGGTTGGGGTCTACGTTCGCCGCGTCCGCGCAACGGACAATGAACCTACCGGCGACGAAAATCGCTACAGGGCGCCGCTGTCGCGCAGCTCAGTCAACCAAGACTCGTTCCATTCTTCCAACGAAGGCTGCCGATAGTCCGCGCCGGCGCCGGAACAAGAAGGAATGCCGTCCGCGCCGACGGACACGTCGCCGCCCGCCTCGCTACAACGCTGCGGGATCATTGCCGTGAGTGTAGCAATGGTTTCGGTCCACACGCTCACCCGCGAGATCTGCCGCTGGACCTCGGAAATGTCGGTCATCTCCGCCACCTCCGCTGCGGTGAGATGCGGAAAGCGACGAGCCACCAAAGTGCGCCCCGCCTCGGTCAATTCGCCTTCATCTTCGAGAATTCCCGGACCGACAACTAGAACCGCGGTGTCGAACAGCGGCCGGCCGGCCAGCAGGACGCCGAACTCCTGTTCAGCATCCAAAGTCAGCTCCACCAGATCCAACGAGGACGCCCCGAGATCTTCGAGGTAGCTCTCGGGACTGATATCGCTCGCCTGCTTACCCAACTGATTGGCAATCAGCGGGACTAAGCGTTTGAAAACAGCGTCGGGGGACACCGCGCCGGGTGCGTTTTGTGCCTGCATTTCTGGCCTTCCTCTCTGACCTGAAGGCCCCTTTACTGGAACATCACCGATTGCAGCTCGATCGTCGTGCCGAGCACGACCCCAAGATCCAGACCTTCCGCCTCGAACGGCTGCACCACCGGCAACGAGCCGTAGCCCACGAATCCCAGCGTAGTCGGACCGCCCGGTCCGGGCGCCCCCGTGGCGCTCACCGTCTGCAGATAATTGGGCGAGACCGCGAGACCGCCGAGCGTCTGCGGAACCAGGCACAGGAAGCCGCTCGCCACGCCGGTCTGCAGATGTACGTTCGCCGCCAGGACCAACATGATCTGAGGCGCCTGCGGATCGCCGGGCTCCCAGGACAAATCCAGCGGCTGCGACCGATCCACGACCGTGGCCGGAGTGAAGGCCTCGCGATTCAGCCACAGGGGACGCTCCGGGAGCGTGAACGAGACATCAACGGCGCCGACCTCAGGACCGCCCGCGCTGGTGATCGAGTACTCGCCTGGCTCGTAGTAGGGCGGGTCCGGCTCTCCAATCAGCGCCAAGCCTCCGCCGACAGTTTCCACATAGCGACCGACGCTGTCCGGATCCTGCGGGACCAGGCGCTCGTTCTGCAAGTCGCGCATCAGCGTCACGCTCGCGCCGGCGTCGAGTTCGGCGCCGAAGTCCAGATCCGGGAAACTGCCGCCGAGCAGACCGACGAGATCGATGCCGCGAAACTCCTGCCGGGAGCAAGAGCCCATGGGCGGAAGGGAAAAGAATCGGTTGTAGGAAAAGGGCGCGCCGGTCTGTTCGCTGAAACTGCCGGCGAAAACGTCCAGACTGAAGTCCAAAGCCAACGATTGACTCAGCGCAACGTTGCCGAGCAGCCGCACATTGGCGAGGGCGGCCACGCGCGCGCCGTTGATCAGTGCGGACGACAGCGGATTCAGCGGGTCCGAGCAAGTCTGGTCGGCAGGACCCACCGCGATGGTCACCTCGTTGCTGGGTACGCCGTTGAGCAGCACCATCAGCGGCACGAAGCAGCCCGCGGGCGTGTCTGCGGCCAACTCAATGCTGATCTGATCGATACCGGGAAACTCAGCGCTGCGCCCCGCATAAAGGATGCGCGAGACCGGTTTGGAACCGACCAGCACCTCGACCTGCACCTGGTCCTGGCGATCGCCCAAAGCCCCGGACTCGAGCGGCGCCACGTCATCGGCGCCGGGCGTTCCAATCAACCCCGAACCCCAGATGGTGGCCACGCCGCCCGGCTCGATGGGCGTTGAGCTGGAGTTGAGCGGCTGCGAAGTCTGGGAGACGAAGTTCGTGACCGACCCCGGACCGGCGCCGCTCGAGGTCGCCGTGAAGATGCCGAATCCGTGCGCAACCACGTTGACGGTGATCGGTTCGCTGGTCTCGCCGCCGAAGGCCACACGGACCTCAGCCGGCCCGACGGGAACGTCAGACGGCAGAATGGCGTTGAACTGGTCGGCGCGCACGAACGTCAAATACGCGTCGTAGCTCGTCTCGCCCGACGTGACAGTAACGCGGACGCCGCCCAACTCGGCGGGCAGCGGCAAGGCGGTATTGATAACGCCCTCCGCCGGTCCCATTTCCGTGCCGAAACCGGAAAAAAAGCTGCCTTGCGCCAAACCCGACCCAGGCGACTGCGGAGGCAGGAAGCTGGCGCCGTTGAACGCGGCGTTCAAGACCGGCGCGGCCGCGGCGCCCCCGCACGACAGCACGACCAGCGTCGCGATGGCGGCGGCCTGACTGCTCAGTTTGGAAATCGCCCGCGGAAACGATGAGAACCGCGAAGAAAATGAAGTGGGGGCCGACACCCCGCCAGTATCCCCCAGCACCGCTCGGGAGCGCAAGACCCGAAAGCGGCCTGGGGCCCGTCCCCGCAAGGCGCGGTGGAGCCGCTTGGCTCAACTGCCGGAGAAGTTGATCGTCCAGATCTGCGGCGCGGGGAAACCGGTGCCGGTGACCAGAAATGCGATGCGCGTCCCGTCGGCGTTCCAGGCCATGTCCTTGACGATATATTCGTCCTCTGCGGTCTTGTTGAAGTTGGTGATGCGAACGCCGGGTTGCCCCGGGAAAGTCAGGTAGAGTTCCGTCCGGAAGGGCCGCGGCAACGGGATCGCCGCATCGAGCCGGTCGGACATGAACGCCATCACCTTCGGATTCGTCGGCATCGTATGGCCATGTTCATTCCAGATCGAATCCGGCGTCTGCGTGACGTTTTTGGGGGCCGCGCCGGGCGCCAGGAAGTAGATGTCGTCCAGGCGGCCGACGCCCGCCGGGGAAAAGGTATACAACAGCCCGGCGGCGCCGACGAAGCCGTGCGCTTCGTAGACGCCCGCCCCGTTCGGACGCAACGTTCGTATGTTCGACAGTTTGGCGAGCCCGGACTGACTGTCGTCGAACTCCGCGATCTTGATCTGCCAGTTCTTCCAGCGGTCCTGTTCGTCGCCGGGGTTCGGGAAGCGCTCCACGAAGACCAGGCGCGTGCCGGAGTCATCGAAGTGAGGATGCAGCGCCGCCCAGCCCGGCGGCGTATCCCAGATCTTTTCCGGCGCGGAGCCATCCCGGCGCACCAGCCACAAATCGTTGTCGAAGCCCCACAGCAGCGAGTTCAGAAAGGACTGCGGAGAGTTCTCGTTCTCCACTTGCACGACCAGGCGCTCGCCGTCCGGGTGCCAGCTCGGCTGCCCGACATAGCCGTCTGACAGGCTCGTTGCACAGGTCACGCAGCGCCGGTCCGAGCCGTCCGGCTCCACCGTAAAGACTTCGCTGGCGCCCTCGCCGACGCCGGCGTCGAAGGCGATCAGACTATGGGATGCGCCCGTGTACCAGTCCAGCCGGCCTCCGTCCTGGACCAGCTGGGTGGCTGTAATGACCAATTGAGCCGTCGCCCGCTCAGCGCCCGCCGCCCCCAGCAGACAAAGCGCCGTCAACAATACGCGCACGTCAATCCCCCCCTCGCCCGGCTCATCCCGGTCTTGTGCCAGCGTAGCCGACCACTCGCCCCCCGGCAAGGTTCGGGGCGGGTGTCGCGGCGAAACAGGCCCGCTACGCCCGCCGTCAGCGTACGAGTACAATCATCGAAGGCGCCGCTCACTTCTTACCGCCCTCGCCCGCCCTCGTCCGAATGATCGCTACATCCGCCATCACGCAGTCCCTATGCATGGATTGATCGCATGGTTCGCGCGCAACGGAGTCGTCGCCAACCTTTTGATGGCGGCGTTGATCGGCATCGGTCTGTTGATGGCGCCGGGCATCCCAACCGAAATTTTCCCCGAGATCTCCGTCGACGTCGTCAGCGTTTCGGTCGGCTATCGCGGGGCCGCCCCCGAGGATGTCGAGCAAGCGGTCTGCATCCGCATTGAGGAGGCGATCGCCGGCCTCGACGGCATCCGCCGGGTGGTGTCGGTCGCTCGCGAAGGACTGGGACTAGTCACCATCGAGGTCGAAGCCGGACGCGATCCGCGCGAAATGATGGAGCGCATTAAGTCGCGCGTCGACGCCATCCAAACCTTCCCTGAAGAGACGGACAAGCCGGTGACCCAGGAGGTCACCAACCGCATTCAGGTCATCAACCTCTCCGTCGCCGGCGGGGCCGACGAGTACGCGCTGCGGCAAACGGCCGAGCGGGTGCGCGATGAGCTGCTGCAGATTCCCGTCATCAAGATCGTTGAGCTGAAGAACGCCAGGCCCTACGAAATCTCGATCGAAGTCTCCGAGCGCGCTCTGCGTCGCAGCGGGCTGACGTTCGACCACGTCGCCAACGCCGTGCGGGGAGCTTCTCTCGACGTCGCCGGCGGGTCGCTGAAGTCCTCCGAGGGCGAAATTCTGCTGCGGACACAGGGGCAGGCCTATTCGGGCCGTGAGTTCGAACAATTGACGCTGCTGACCCGGCCCGACGGCTCCCGGCTGACCGTCGGAGATGTGGCGACCGTGAAGGACGGCTTCGAATCGACCGACCGCTGGACCTTCATGGACGGCAAGCCGACGATGTTCCTCAAGGTTTACCGGACGGCGGACCAGAACTCGATCGACATCTCGAACGCGGTCAACGACTACATCCGACGCGTCGAGCCCCGTCTGCCGGCGGGCCTCGCGTTGGTTCCCTGGGCTGACTTTTCGAAAGTCCTCGAAGGGCGCATCAATCTGCTCTTGCGCAACGGGATGAGCGGCCTGGCGCTGGTGTTCGTCGTCCTGGCGCTGTTTCTGCGGGTTCGGCTGGCCTTCTGGGTCAGCATCGGCATCCCGGTGTCGTTTCTGGCAACGCTGGCCACGATGCGGGCGCTGGACGTGTCAATCAACATGATTTCGCTGTTTGCGTTCATCGTGGTGCTGGGCATCGTGGTGGACGACGCGATCGTTGTGGGCGAAAGCATCGTGGCCGCCGGCGAAAACGGCGCCAACGGACTCGACGCATCCATCCAGGGAACCCAGAGCGTGGCCACGCCGGTCATCTTCGGCGCCCTGACGACCGCGACTGCGTTCGCGCCGCTGCTGTTCCTCGAGGGCTACATGGGCAAGCTGTGGCGGGTGGTGCCCCTGGTCGTCATCCCGGCGCTGGTGTTCTCGCTCATCGAGTCGCAGTTGATCCTGCCTTCGCACCTGCGGAGCGGGCGAGACGGCTCCGGCGGCGATTCCTCCGCCCCTTCCCGAAGCTGGTTCCGCAAGATCTTCTCCGGTTTCGACAGCCTCATGCAGCTGGCGATCCAGCGAATCTATGAGCCGCTGCTGAGCTGGGCCCTGCGGCTGCGCTACCTCACCGTACTGGCGGCGATCGCCAGCCTCGCCTTCACCGTAAACCTGGTGCGCGACGGCTCGGTCGAGTTCGTCTTCTTCCCCGACGTGGAATCCGACCACGTCGCCGCGGCATTGACGCTGCCCCAAGAAACGCCCGCCGGCAAGACCGGGCTGGCCGTCGAACAGCTCACCGCCGCCGCCCTGACGGCCCTTGACGAGTTCGAGCAAAAAGAAGGTAAGCGCATCTACCGGCATATCCTCTCCGCCGTCGGTGAACAGCCCTTCAGTTCACAGGCGGGCAAGAACGCAGGCGATACGCGCGCCACGTTCGCCAATACCGACGAGGGCGAGGTGATCATCGAGCTGATTCCGTCGCCGGAACGCACCGTCACAGCCAACCAGGTCGCCCGCCGCTGGCGCGAGCTCACGCCGGCCATCCCCAATGTTGAGGAGTTGAGTTTCACCTCCGATCTGCTCGAAGGCGGCGGCGCGATCGACATTCAGTTCGCTGGCAGCGACTTCGACGAGTTGCAGCAAGCGGTCGCCCAGGCCAAGGTCAAACTGGGTGGAATCGAGGGCGTGATCGACATCGCGGACTCGTCGCGAGGCGGCAAGCCGGAAATCAAGCTCAGCCTCACCTCCCGCGCCGAAGCGTTCGGACTCACCCTGCGCGAGTTGGGACGCCAAGTGCGACAGGGCTTCTACGGCGAAGAAGTACAGCGGATCCAGCGCGGCCGCGACCAGGTGCGGGTCATGCTGCGCTATCCCGAAGAGGACCGCCGGTCGTTCGCGGACCTCCGCAATATGCGGATTCGAACGCCGGAAGGCCAGGAACTTCCGTTTCTCGCTACGGCCGAAGCCACCATCGGACGCGGCTTCTCCGAGATTCGCCGCGTCGACCGCCGGCGCACCATCAGCATCACCGGCAATGTAGACGAGACCCTGGCTAACTCCAATGAAGTGGTCCGCTACCTCGAAAACAGCCTGCTGCCGACTCTCGCCGCAGCCTACCCCGGAGTCTCGTATAGCCTCGAAGGCGAGCGGCGAACACAGCGGGAGACGGTCGCCTCGCTAGGCAACGGTTTATTCGTTGCATTATTCGCTATCTACATTCTGTTAGCAATTCCGTTTCGGTCCTATTGGCAACCTTTGATCGTGATGTCCGTGGTGCCTTTTGGTTTCGTGGGTGCGGTTTGGGGGCATATTGCACTCGGATTGTCGATGAGCATCTTTTCGTTGTGCGGCATGGTGGCCTTGGCCGGCGTGGTCGTCAATGACAGCCTGGTGCTGGTCAGCTTCGTCAATCGTCAGCGGGAAGAAGGTCACACGATCCGTCAAGCCGCCATGGAAGCCGGCAAAGTCCGCTTCCGGCCGGTCTGGCTGACTTCTCTGACTACGTCGGCCGGACTGGCGCCGCTGATTCTCGAGCGCGAAGTCCAGGCGCAGTTTCTGATCCCGATGGCCGTGTCGCTCGCATCGGGCGTTCTATTCGCCACCGCCATTACTTTGATTCTGGTGCCCTCCATTTATCTAATGCTGGAAGATATCGGGAGCCTTTTCGGAAAGCGGGATGCGGCCGAGACCTCCGAATTGGAATCGGCAACGGACTGATCGATGGATTCGCGCTCAACGCCGACAGCGGTTTCAAATTGGCTCGGCTCGGCGGATTGAACCTCCAAGCCGGGCCGGGCGCGGATCGTTTTCGGACATTGAATCACCCCGTTTCGGGACCGATTGACAGGGATGTCATAGTCCGATTCAGCGCGCACGCATATACCTATGACTGGTTCGGTATGGGGTTCTACGGAAGAAAAAAGAGGGACTTGCAGGCTCCGCAAGTGATGTTAAACTCTATGGGATTGCAAGGCCGTCGAGCGCGTCCTCACATCGAGCGTCGGGTTGCTTGTAGGCCGGCATCAGAGAAGGAATAAAGTTTCATGCCCACGACATCTAAGCGGATCTCCGTATTTCTCCGGCTACTAGCTCCAGCGTTCTTGCTGCTGGCTGCGGTCGATGTGCTGCCGGCGCTGCCGGCCGCCCCCGCGCCTGCGCCGGGCGGCTCGCCGAACCTGCTCTACGGCGAGGTGAAGGCCGGCGCTGAGCAGGGAAAGGTCCTGGTTTTCATTCACGGCCTCCAGGGCCAGCCCGCCGACTGGACCTTCGAGCGCGCCGTCGCGCCCAACGACATGTATGAGCTCGCCTACAACGCCGGCTACCGCACGGTCTTCATCGGCATGAGCGCGGACAACAGCCAGAATTCCGAGGGCATCGTCGCCAACCGGACGGTGCTCGAGAACCTGCTGCCGGAGGCGGCGGCCGAACTCGGAGCCAGCGAGATGATCATGGTCGCCCACTCGAAGGGTGCGGTCGACCTGCAGGCGGCCATGGCCAATTCGCCGCAGATCCTGAACCTCGTCAAAGAGGTTTACGCCATCTCGCCGCCCAACAGCGGCTCGGAGCTGGCGAACTGGGCCTTTCAGACTCCGGCTGGCCAAATTCTCGCCGGAGGCGCGGGATTGCTGACGCCCGGCGTGTTCTCCCTCCAGACGGGCTCCATGGAGCTGTTGCGCGGCTTCTTTGATCTGTTCTTCCGCACCGCCGAGAAGCAGTTCTACGTCATGGCGGGCGACAACCCGGAAACGAATCCTTTGATGGCGATCACGGGCGCCATCCTGGCGAGCCTGACAGGCGACGAACCCAATGACGGCCTGGTGCCGCTGAGCCGCACGAAGCTCCCGATCGAGTACGGAACCGACCTGGGCGATCTGATCGACACGAACCACTTTGTGACGAACTTCGGCAACCTGACGTTCCCGCGCATCAATGCGCAGATTCAAGCCCAAGACAACCCCACGGCGTTCAAATCGATCTCCGACAACGGCTTCGGCGACTTCGAGAACAGCTTCGCCTGGTCGCTGGGTTGGTTCAAGGGCAAGCTCTACGTCGGCACCGGCCGCTCGTTCCTGTGCGTGACGCTCGCCACCGCGGAGTTTGCCAGCGTCTCTCCGATCCAGCTGTATCCTCCGGCCGACGAGAACGTTTCCTGCCCAGAGGAGCCGACCGATATGCCGCTGCGTGCGGAGATCTGGCAGTATACGCCGGAAACGAAGACCTGGAAGCGCGTCTATCAGGCCCCGGAAGACGTGCCGGTGATGGTGAACGGCCAACAGAAGCTGATCGCCCGCGACATCGCCTATCGCGGCATGGCTGTGCACGTCGAGCAGGACAATACCGAGGCGCTTTACGTTGGCGGCGTCAACGCCGGCTCTTTCGCAACCTTCTATGAGCCCTATGCTTCGGGAACGCCCTACCCCGCCCCGCGCATCCTGCGCACCACGGACGGCGAGAACTGGGCTCCGGTTCCGATGAACCCCGGCACCTTCCTCGACAACATCGGGCAGGAAGCCGGTACGATCAAGGCGCGCGGCTGGCGTTCGCTGACCTCGCACAACGGCCGGCTGTTCGCCACCGCCACCGACTTCATCGGCGTGGGACGGCTGGCTTACGCCGACTCGCCCGAGCTGGGAGACAACAACTGGCAGTGGGGCACCGAGCTGGCTGACGACTTCCCCGTCTGGACGCTGCTGCCGTTCAACGGCAACCTCTACATGACCACCGGCGACCGCCTCGACCCCGAGGGTTACGGCGTGTATCGGACCGACGGAGCCGGACAGGGCCTGCTCACCCGCACACCCGTCGTCACCGGCGGCGCCGGACAGGCGCAGGGGTTCAACTCGGCCTATGCGCTCAGCCTGGCTGAGTTCAACGGCGCGCTGTACGTGGGCACGGACCGCCCGACGGAGCTGATTCGCATCTTCACCGACGACTCCTGGCAGTTGCTGACCGGCTCGCCGCGTCTGACGCCCGGCGGCGAAATCCGCCCCCTCAGCGGCATGGGCACCGGGTTCGGCAACTTCTTCAACGGCCACTTCTGGCGCATGGCGTCGACGAGTTCCAAGCTGTTTCTCACCACTTGGGACTGGACGGTGCAGCTGACTCAGTTCGGCGGCGCGAACACCTACACCGAGCCCATGCGAGGCTTTGACGCCTACCGTACGATGGACGGCATCGAGTGGCATGCCGAAACCCGCAAGGGCTTCGGCGATGAGTTCAATTACGGCGGCCGCACCCAGCTCTACACGCCGTTTGGCTTGGTCATCGGAACCGCCAATCCGTTCTCGGCGCAGGGCGGGACCGAGATCTTCATGCTGCCCAACGCCGATTTCGACGAGAACGGCGTGGTGGACGGCCAAGACCTCGCGCACATGCAGGCCGGCCTCGGCCAAGCGGCCAGCGGCCCGAAGGATCCTCGTGATTTCGACGGCGACGGCACGATCACCATTCTCGACCTGCGCAAGTTCATCACCCAGTGCACCGCGCCTCGTTGCGGAGCCAGTGCGGCCTTGTCGGATATCGACAGCCGCATCCCGGCTCCGACCGAGCTGTTCTCCGTGCCGGGCAGCGTGGCCGCCGGCGCTCCGGTGATGCTCTCCTGGCAGCCCTCGCCCAATGCCGTGCGGTATCACATCTTCCGCAACAAGTTCGGCGCTCTGTCCGACATCGTCACTCCGGGCAACCAGAGCGGCACGACCATCCCGGGTCCGATCGTAATCGACGGCATCTCGAGCGACGTGTTCGATCCGCTGTGCGAGCAGTTCGGCAGCCCCGAGTTGTGCGCGATGGCCAACGCCGAGACGACGGCGCCGCTGATTCCCGGGCCGCCGGTCTGGGTAGGCTCCACCACCGGCACGACGTTTACCGATGACACCTTGCCTCCGGCGTTCCAGTCGATCTACTACGTCAAGGCCGAGGACGAAAACGGCAAGCTGTCGGACTTCTCCAACATCGTGGGCGGGCCGTCTCTGGCGCCTCCGTCGACGTTCGGAAGCCTGCGCAACGAGCTGTATGTGGCCGCCAAGCCCGACTCCCAGCGCTTGCCGGAGTGGGTCGCCTTCGTCGACCGCGCCGAGAAGCTGGCCATCGACGGCCGTTTTGCGGAGAGCCAGGCTGAGCTCGAAAAGCTGCAGGAAGCCGTCGCCTCCCCGGAGGATATGACGACGATGGCGGCCCATGCCGATCTCCAGTTCCTGGCCAAGCAACTGCCGCGAAATCTGGAGTTCGTCGAGGTCGGGCTGCTCTCGATCGACGCTTTGACCGAAAGGCCCGAGCTCGACCGGTTGACGGAACTGCACCCAGCGCCTCTGCGCTAGAGTAGAGTTTCGGGAACAGACGGAGCGAGACCGCGGAGCAAGCAGCTTCGCGACTCTCGCTCCGTCGCTGTTTCAGGGCCGCGAATCGGTGCAACTGTCATGAGCGAAGACACTAAATATCTGGATCGCGTCGAAGGCGTCACTTACGACCCGGTCTTTATCATCGGACCGCATCGGTCCGGCACCACCATCCTCAACGAGATCCTGCTCGAGACCCAGCGTTTCAACTATATGACGGCGTTTCACGTCGTCAATTCGCCGCGGCTGCTGGCGCTGCATTTTGAAAACCGGATGCAGGCCGCGCGCGACGAGATGATCGCCGAATTCAAGGCGAAGGGACTCGAAGACCGCGGCTTCGACGGCATCAGCATCGGCCCGGACGTCGCCGAGGAATACTGCTTCATCTTCGAGTACCAGGGCCGCAGGCCGATCCTCAGCGAGCGCAATCTGCCGAGCTTCGACCTGTTCTGCCGCAAGATGCAGCTGATACAGGACCCCAACAAGCCGCTGCTGCTCAAGAATCCGTTCGACGCGCTGAACTTCATGGAGATCGAGCGCTTGATTCCAAACGCGCGGTTCGTGTTCATCTTCCGCGACCCGATCGAGATCATCAACTCGCAGATCAACGCAATTCGCTCGATCATCATGGAGAAGAACGAGTATGTGGCGATGGTCAACCGCCGCTACAAGCTCTTCTATGACAGCCCCACGAAGGTCGCCTTGGCGCGCCGCCTGTACGGCCCGGGTTCGCCGCTGCTCTTCTACCAAACTTCGCGCTATATCGCCCGCAACTGCGACTACACGGTAGAGAACTACAAGAAGCTGGGCAACAAGGCCGTCGGTATGTCCTACGACGAGTTGTGCGACCACCCGAATGAGTCTATTCGGCGCGTGTTGGACTTCGTGGGCGTGGACGCGCCGGCGGGGAAGGACTACTCCGAGGACATCAAGCGCCGGCCGAAGAAGCTGTTGCCGCGCGTAGAGGCCGCCCAAAACGCCATTCGCGAGCGCAACAAGCTGTACTACGAAACCTTCGGCGTGGGCTTGCCCGCCGTCCACGGCTAGTTTGACCAGGTGGCAACCGGGCGACGAAACCAAGCGGCGGCAGTGCCAGGACGGCGCCTCAGCGGTCCGTCCGGGGCCGGGCATGGCCGGCCCCGGCGCAAACCAGCAACAACCCCATCGCCGGCAGCATGTAGCGCAGCATCGAGTAGGCCAGGATCGTCATTCCCCAGAAATAGGCCGTGATCGCGAGCAGCAGTCCGGCGCGCGGCAAGCGCCGGGCGCCACGCACCGCCAGCCCCAGCAGCACCGCCTGCAAACCCGCAAGCCAGCCGTCGAAGCGGCCTGAGTCGGTCGCGTACCATGCGCGAGCCGCCTTCACGGCCAGCAGTTGCGCCGCGTCCAGCTGTTTCTGATCGAGCAGGAAGCTCGCCACAGCGACGGGCGAGTTGAGCTTGCGCGCATGCGCCTCCGCCGCCAGCGACACCCGCCGCGCTCCGTCCGGCAGAGCCACCGCTCCGCGGTAGGCGTTGCGCTGGTTCGAGGCCAGCATCAGCCCGTCGAGCATCGTCTCGGTCCCGCCGTCGGCCAGAGGGAGCCAGCGGCCGGTCTCGCGATGCGCCCAGATCTCCCACGGCAGCACCGTCAGCAGGCACCCGGCCAGCAGCGGCAGCGCCGTCTTCCGGGTCAGAAACACCAGCGGCAGTAGGATGGCGATCGGCCGCACCAGCATCGCCAGCCCCAGCGCGACGCCGGTCGGCCAGCCACGGCCTTCCATCCTCCACCAGACCGCCAGATACAGCAGCATGCAGAACGAAGGCTCGCTGAACGGCCCGGCCAGCAGCAGCCAATTCGGCGGATAGAGCGTCCACAGCGCCGCCGCCGCCCAGCCCGCACGCTCACCAGCCAGACGCCGCGCGATCAGAAACAGCAGCACGGCGGCGCCGGTCATCGCCAGCGCGTTGAGCAGCCGGGCGGCCCAGGGCTCGCCGACGGTGGCAAAGCCCGCCGCCAGCAGCAAGGGAAAACCGGGAGGATAGCGGACGGCGGGTTCGCCGTCCGGCGTCCGCAGACCGTCGCCGCGCGCGACCGATTCGGCCACCGGGCGGTAGAACGTCTCATAGTCGGTGACGGAAACCGTCCCGACCCAGGCGGGAACCGCTTCGCCGAGCAGCAGGGCGAAGCCGAAATACCCGAGCGCCGGTAAACACCATGGCGGGAGCGAACTGCGTCCCCAACCCGGCAAGAAGAGCTGATTCTACATGACTTCCGGGGCGGGAAGTCCCATCACGTCCATCAACGCCTTCAGCTCCCGCAGGAAGAACTCGGTCATCCACAGCAGGAAGACCTTCTTCTCGCGGTCGCTCTCGGCGAGCACCTGGTGCTGGTGGTAGAAGTGGTTGTAGGTCTGCGCCACCTGGAAGGCGTAGCGCGCCAACTGCGCCGGCTCACCGGCGGCGATGGCGCGCTCAATCGTCCACTCCAAGCGCGAGGCGCTGAGCAGCAACTGCCAGAAGTCCTCGTTCTCCACCTGGCGGGCCAGCGCTTCATCGCTCAGCTCGAGGTCAAAGTCCGGGATCTCCTCGCCGCGCTCGCCCAGCTTGCGCAGGATGTTCTTGGCCCGCACCGCGGCGTACTGCACGTACGGCCCCGTCTCGCCCTCGAAACTCAGCGCTTCCTGGAAGTCGAAGGCGATCACCGTGGTGCGGGTGAACTTGAGCATGAAGTAGCGCAGGGCGCCGACGGCGATCTGTGTGGCGATCTCGCGCTGCTTTTCGGGGCTGAGTTCGGTGTGGCGGCTCGACACCTCGTCGAGTGCGCCGGCGATGAGGCGGTCGATCAGGTCGTCGGCCTTCACCCCCAGTCCCTTGCGGCCGGAGACCTCGACGTAGGGCCGGCGCTTGTCTTCGTCCGACAACTCGATGCCAAGCTCGGCGCAGCAGCGCGGCGACAGCGCCACCATCTCATAGCTGAAGTGGACGAATTTTTCCGCTTCGGCCTCGTAACCGAGCGCCTTCAAGCCGGCCTTGACCACCTCTTGCAGGTACGACTGGCGGACGTCGATGACGTTGAAGACGCCTTCGCCGTCGCCGAAGGAGGGCGTGGCCGCGCCGGGGTCCTGGCTGACCGAGCGCCAGGCGCGGTGGCCGCCTGGGTAGTCGCGAAACGGCTCATAGTAGAAGTCGCGGCCGAGCAGCCCAAACTTCCACAGCGTGTAGGCGATGTCCTTGCCGACGTAGGTGACGGTGCCGTCGGAGCGGACGATCACCTTGTCCTGTTCGAACTCGCCTTCCTCTTCGCCTTCTTCCTTTTCTTTGTGATCCTCGTCAAACAGCGACGCCGGCATCACCCAGCAGCCTTTGAGCTTGCCTTCGGTCTCCAGGTGGATCGCCTTGCGCTCTTTGAGCAGCTCGAAGGCGGCCGCCCAGAACTTCATGTGCAGGATCTCGCTCTCGCACGGCAGCACGTCGTACTCGATGCCCAGCCGCAGCATCGTGTCGAGGTGGCAATTGACGATCGCGACGGAGACGATGCGGCCCACCTCGGCCAAATCGCCCTCGTCTTCTTCGATCGCTTTCAGAGTCGCCGCTCGCCACTGCATCGAGCGCGGCTCATCCTTGTAGGTCTGCGAGATGCGGGCGTAGAGGTCCCAGCACAGGAAGTCGAAGCGCGTGTTGGGATCGTCGATCAGAGCCTGCACATCGGCCGCGGACTTCTTCTCGAGAAAGTGGAAGGCGGCGACGACGTCGGCGACCTGTACGCCGGTGTTGTCGATGTAGTTCTGCGCCTCGACGTTCTTGCCCAGTGCGCGCTCCATGCGCACCAGCGTGTCGCCCAGCACGGAGTTGCGCAGGTGGCCGATGTGGGCCGCTTTGTTGGGGTTGATGTTGGTGTGCTCGACGATGATTTTCTCGCCGGCGGCCGCAACGGGCGGTTTGGGCCGGCGCAGGGCCGCGGCATAGGCGGCGCGGTCGAAGCGCACGTTGATGAAGCCCGCGCCGGCGATCTCCATCGAGGCGACGCCTTCCACCGGCGGCATCGACTCGACGATCTGTTCGGCGATCTTGCGCGGCGGCTGCTTGAGCGTTTTTGCCAGCGCAAAGCTCACCGGCAGCGCCAGCTCGCCGAACTGCGCCTGCTTGGGCGATTCGACCACGATCGGGAGGTCGACGGACCAGGTTTGGCGAATGTGCGCCGCAACGGCTTCACGCAGCCGCTTTTCGAGACTCAAGAACACGGGGAAACCTCGCGCGGGACGGAAGCCCCACTTACCGGCTAGGCTAACATAGCGGATAGGCCCCCATCCGGGCGCATGGCCCGCCGCTTTTGCGGGCCAGCCATGGTCAACGTACAGCAAACATTCGCGGACCGGGAGATTCTGCTCACCGGCGGCGGCGGATTCTTGGGAAAAATCATCCTCGGGATGCTGCTGGACCGCTACCCCGAGGTGCGGCGTCTGCACGTGCTGCTGCGCTCGAGCCGCGGACGTTCCGCCGAGGCGCGCTTCGAAGAAGACGTGCTCGGCTCGCCGGCGCTGCGTCCGCTGGTGGAGTCGCGCGGGCGGGACTTTTTCGCCGACCGCATCCGGGTGTGGGAAGGCGACGCCTCCGAGCCGCTGCTGGGCTTGGACCCGGCGGAGATCCCCGGCGTCTCGCTCATCATCCACTGCGCCGGCCTGGTGGAGTTTTTCCCGCCGGTGGACCAGGCGCTCCGCGCCAACATAGATGCCACCCGCAACGCCGCCGACCTGGCCGAAGCGCTCGGGGCCGCGCTGACGCACATCTCCACCTGCTACGTCGCCGGCCGCGCCGACGGGCTGGTCGAGGAAGACGAGCCGATCGACGGCTTCTACCCGCGCCGCCAGGGTGAGCACGACAACGCCTTCGACGCCGAGCGCGAAGTTCTTGCGCTCGAGGAGCGCATCGTACAGATCACCGCCGGCGCAACCCGCCGCGACCGCAAGACGCTCGAGCAGCTCACCCAGCTCGGCCGCGAGCGCGCCGAGCGCTGGGGTTGGGTCAACACCTACACATTTTCCAAGAGTCTCGCCGAGCAGTTGCTCGTTCGTCGCACGGCGGTGCGGTCGACCATCGTGCGCCCGGCGATCGTCGAGAGCGCGCGCCGCTTCCCGTTCCCCGGTTGGGTCGAGGGCGGACGCACCGCCGCGCCGCTGGTGCTGATGGCTCTGAGCGGCATGAAGGACTGGCCGGCTCGGGCCGACCTGGCGCTCGAGATCGTGCCGGTCGACCTGATCGCCGCCGGCATCCTGATCGCCTCGGCGCTGCTGCTGGAAGGCGAAAGCGAGCCGGTTTATCACTTGGCCTCAGCCGATGCCAACCCCTTCCCCATGCGGCCGCTGCTCGAACTGCTGGCTGCGGAAGCCAAGCGCCGCAACGGGACGCGCTTCACGCCGCGCCTGCTCGACGGCCCCGGCTACCGGGAGGCGACCGAGACGCTGAGGAAGCGCGCGGAGACGCTGCAGCGCCGGCTGGACCGCTGGGCCGAGCGCGGTCTGCCCGGCGCGGAGTTGGCCCGTTCGAAGTCCGTCGAGATGCGCAAGCTGGGCCTGCAGGCCGGGTTTCGCGAGGGCGTCGTCGACCAATACCTGCCCTTCATCCTCGACAACGCCTACGTTTTCGAGGCGGAGAACATGCGCCGTGCGGTGGAGAGGATCTCGCCGGCTGACCGCGAGCGCCTGCCGTGGGATCCGGAGACGATCGACTGGCCCGTCTACTGGCGCGAGCAGCAGATCGCCGGCGTGCTCGAGTGGGTGCAGCCGGAGACCGTCCGGGAGTGGTCGTTCCAGATCTGATCGCGATTCACGGCCAACGCGCTTCCGTGCCCCGACCTTCAGGTAGGGGGTCCGCCGTGGTTGCCCACACCCTGAAGGGATGCGGCACGGCAGGGCGAAGACCCGGAGCCGCCTGGGCCTAAAATGAAAGATTCGCCATGAGCGCCGTCGCCGCCACCGCTGAGTCCGAAATTTTGGACGCCGCACGCGGGCTCCTCACCGAGCTCGGCGCGCACGACGCCGTCTCGAAACTCTCGCTCGACGCCGCCATCGACCGCGACCTCGGTCTGGGCAGCCTCGAGCGCGTGGAGTTGCTGCTGCGTGTGGAGAAGCGTCTCGGCAAGCGCCTGCCCGACGAAGCGGCTCAGCGCGCGGAGACCCTGCGCGAGTGGCTCAACGCCCTCGACGACGCCTCGGACCAGAGCCGACGGCGGCGCTACGAGATCCAGCAGCCCGGCGAAGCGCCGCCGCCTCCGGCCGACGCCACCAGCTTTGCCGAGGTTCTCGCCCGCCACGCTTCGCGCCATCCCGAACGCGTGCAGATCCACCTGGTGGAGAACGACGAGGTGCGCCGCATCTCCTACGGCGAGCTCGAAGGCCGCGCCCGCGCCGTCGCCGCCGGCCTGCGCGCCCGGGGCCTGCAACCCGGCGAGACGGTGGCGATCATGCTGCCGACCTGCGCCGACTTCTTCTTCGCGTTCTTTGGCGTCACCCTCGCCGGCGGCATCGCGGTGCCGATCTATCCCCCTGCTCGACTCAACCAGATTGAGGAGTACGTGCGGCGCCAGCTCGGCATCCTGGGCAACGCCGGGGTGCGCTTCCTGATCTCGTTCGCCGAAGCCAAGCCCATCAGCGAGTTGTTTCGCGCCGGACTGCCCGACCTGGTCGACGTGGTTTCGACCTCTGAGCTCGCCCAAGGGCAGGACCGCCTGGCGCAGCCGACGCCGCCGGACGAGGTCTTCTTCATCCAGTACACCTCCGGCTCGACCGGCAACCCCAAGGGCGTCACGCTGACGCACGCGAACGTGCTGGCGAACGTCAAGGGCATCGGCTGGGCGGTGAAGGCTCGGCCGGACGACGTGGTGGTGAGCTGGCTGCCGCTCTATCACGACATGGGGCTGATCGGATCGTGGCTGTTCAGCCTGTATCACGGCTATCCAATCACGGTGATGTCGCCGCTGGACTTCCTGCAGCGACCCGAGCGCTGGCTGTGGGCGCTGAGCGATTCGGGCGGCACGCTCTGTCCGGCCCCGAATTTTTCCTATGAGTTGTGCGTGCGCAAGATCGAGCACGCCTCGATCGAGGGCGTCGACCTGAGCCGCTGGCGCATCGCCATCAACGCCGGCGAGCCCGTGATTCCGGCCACCCTGCGGGCGTTCAGCAAGCGCTTTGAAGACTACGGCTTCAACCCGACAGCTTGGGTGCCCTGCTACGGCCTGGCCGAGTCGTCAGTGGCGCTGACCTTCCCGCCGATCGAGCGCGAGCCGGTGTTCGACCGTATCCGCCGTGAGGAGTATGAGACCGACGCGCGCGCTGTCCCCGCCGCCGAGGACTACCCGGACCGCACGCTCGAGTTCGTCGCCAACGGCTTCGCGCTGCCCGAGCATGAGATCCGGGTGGTCGACGACGCCGGTAAGCCGGTCGGCGAACGCGAGCGCGGGCGCATCCTGTTTCGCGGCCCTTCGCGGACAGACGGCTACTTCCGCAATCCCGAAGCCACCAAGGCCGCCATCGACGCCGCAGGCTGGATGGACTCGGGCGACCTGGGCTATCTCTCCGGCGGCGAGATTTTCGTCACCGGGCGGCTGAAGGACTGCATCATCAAGTCCGGCCACAACATCATCCCGCAGGACGTGGAGAACGCCGCGGGCGAGGTGGAAGGCGTGCGCAAGGGCTGCATCGCCGCCTTTGGGTCGAATGACGAGAAGACCGGCACCGAGCAGTTGGTGGTGGTCGTCGAGACGCGCGTCGGCGACGAGAACGAGCGGCGTCGAATCCGGCAGGAGGTCACCGCCAACGTCTCACGCAAAGTCGGCGTACCGCCGGATCTGGTGGTGCTGGCGCCGCCCGGCGCGGTGCCGAAAACCTCGAGCGGCAAGATCCGCCGCAACGAGACCCGCATCCTCTGGCTCGACGGACGGCTGGGGCGCGACAAGGGCAAGCCCTGGGTGCAGATCGCGCGCCTGTGGCTGTCGAGCGCTGTCGGCTGGACGCGCAAGAAGGCCCGCGGACTGGGCGGCGCCACGTGGCGGCCTCTGGTTGAAGGCTTCCATCACGGGCTCTATGCGGCGACCGGACTGGTCGCGCGGCTGTCGCCCAGCCGCCGGCTGGCGCGTGGAATGGCGACCTCGGCGCTGCGCTTCAGCGCGGCTCTGCGCGGCCGCCGCGCAGAAGTCATCGGCGAACTGCCGGCCGGACCGGCGCTGCTGCTGCTGAACCGCTCAGACTCCGCCGCGGACCTGGCGTTGCTGACCACGGCTGCGGGCCGCACGGCGCTGATTGCTGAGGAAAAGCTGATCGACGCGGCGCCGGGGGCGTTGGGGTTCCTGCTCGAGCCGCTGCTACTGCCCACGGACCAGCCGCTGGCCGAGCGGATCCGTCATGCGCTCGAAAGCGGCGATTCGGTCGCGGTGTTCAGCGCCACGACGGAAGGCGAATCGGCGCTTCGGAGCCGCTTCCGGCTCGAAGCTCTCGAAGCGGCGGCACTAGCGGGCGTTCCCGCCATCCCCGGGTGGATCGACGCGCGACGAGGAACGCTCCGGTGGGGCCGGCCGGTCGCTCCGGAACAAGCCCTGCGTCAGTGGCGGCGCAGCATCCGCAGCGCCCTGGCGGAGCTGCAGCCCTAGCGACTTGCTACTCGATCACCCACGAATAGGGCGCAATCGCCAGCATGCCGCCTTCCGCCAGCGCCGGCAGGAGCCCTTGCGGGTCAAACCGGCTTGCCCACGAGGCCGGGAACAGCGGCTGCCGCGCCGACGCCATAGGGTCCTGGCCGAACAGGATCTCGAGCAGCCGCTTCGGCCGCGGGAAGGTCGTCAGGGCGACCTCCTCGTCGGCGCCAATGCCCGCCTTCTCCTTGGCCAGCGCGATGGCGCGATCGAAGCCGCCTAACTCGTCCACCAGTCCATTCTCAAAGGCTTCATTGCCCAGCCAGACCCGGCCCTGGGCCACTTCGTGGATCTCGTCCCAGCTCGAGCCGCGCGCCTCGGCGACCTTGGAGACGAACGAATCGTAGACTGCTTCAACGCCCTCGCGCAATTTCTCGCGTTCTTCGGAGGTGAGTGAACGATAGTCCGTGTCGATCGCAGCGAACTTGCCGCGCGTAAGGATCTCCTTGTGCAGTCCGATCTTTTCATACAGACCGCGCAGGTTGAACTTGCCGAAATAGACGCCGATCGAGCCGGTGTAGGTCCCCGGATACGCCAGAACCGGCGTATCCTTGGCCATCGCCATGTAGTAGCCGCCCGAGGCCGCCACGTCAGACATTGACACGATCACCGGCTTCTGTTCACGCAGCAGTTGCAGCGAGCGCCACATGCGGTCCGAGGCCAGCGCATCGCCGCCGGGGGAGTCGATGCGCACGATCACCGCTTCGATTTCGTCGTTCTCGCGTACGTCGTCGAGGACCCGCGCAAACGCGTCGCCGCCGAGCAGGCCGCTGCCGAAGAACGGATCCACATCGCCGTCGCCGCTGACGATCGTCCCCACGCCGTAGACCACCGCCACCTGGCGCTTGGAGCCGAGATCGAAGGCGCCCATATTGGCTTGGTTGTAGCGCCGCAGCGAGATCATCTCGACCTCTTCCACGCCCAGCCTCTCCTTCAGGCGCGCTTCGAACTGATCCGGGTAAGAGAGTGCGTCGACGAGTCCGGCCTCCTGGGCCTGCGGCGACAGGAACGGGCCGCGGTCAAGAATCTCCAAGAATTGCTCCGGGGTGACGCCGCGCGATTCGGCCACCATCTCCGCCATCAGCTCGATCAGGCCATCGAGCTGCGCATCGACGACTTCGCGGAACGCGTCCGACATGTCGGCGCGCGAATACGGCTCGACGGCGCTCTTGTACTTACCCACCCACTCGAGTTCGGCTTCGACGCCGAGCTTCTCGAAGGTGTCCTTGAAGAAAGCGACCTCCGCGCGCAGGCCCTTGAGGTCGAGACGGCCTTCCGGGGCCATGTGCACTTCGTCCGAGGCGCTGGCGACCAGGTAGTCGATTGCGCCGCCGACCTCGAGGTAGGCCAGCACGGGTTTGCCGCTCTTCTTGAACTCTTCGATCGCCCAGCGCAGTTCCTCGACCTTCGCCCAGCCGGCGCCGAGCCCGCCGCATTCCAGGGCCAGGGCGCTGATACGGTCATCCTTGGCCGCGCGAGCGATGGTGCGCTGCAGAGTCAGCACGGTCGGGGGCGGCCCATGCTGCAGGAAGTCGAGTTGGAAGTCGCTGGCCACATGCTCGGGCAAACCGCCGTTGAGCTGCAGCGTCAGCACCGAACCCTGCGGAACGCCGGATTTCCCTCCGCCGCCCATCATCGCTGCGAGCAGGATGACTCCAAAGCCGAGGATAAAGACCAGGACTACGCCGGTCACGACGCCTAGCAAGTACTTGACCATGAATGAATTGCTCCCCCAACAGGCCCTTTCGTCAAAAAGAAGGGGCGCGGCCTTATTATAGCCGCGCCCGTTTCTGTCCGAATTCGACCGCCAGCCGCCTAGGGCTGCTCGACGGCGATCTCGACGGTGTTGCTGCGCCGCCCGTCGGGGTACTCGAGGGTCACCCTTGTGCGCGGGTCGGTAGCGGCTTGCGGCGGCACCGTCACGTTGACCTGGAACAAGCCGACGAAGCCCGGCGTGAGGCCGACGAACAGCGGAGTCTCGAGCGGCCCAAATGCCAAACGTCCGAAGTTGACGATCGGCATGTCCACCGCCCTAGCCAACGGACCTCCCGGTGCGGCCTCGCCTGTGGCGACCTCTGGCGAAACCGGGCCCAGGCCTGTGGCAAAGATTTCCAGCACGTCTCCCGGACGCGCCGGAGCGGTCGCGATGCCGATCTGCTGGCCGATCTCCACCGGCAACGGGAAGTTGCCCTGCGTAGCGTTGCGGATCGCGCCGTACTCGCCAATGTTCAGACGGAAGATGCCGGCCGACCGCGTGTCGATCTGCGCCAGGACTTCATTGCCCGTCATGTCATCGCGGATGACCTGAATCTTGACCGAACCCGCGGGCGTTCCGTAGGGGACCTGCAGATTGACTTGCCCGAACGACACGAAGAACAGCGGGGCCTCCACTCCGTTCACCAGCACGCTTGTGCCGGCCATCTTTGTGGGCAGCGGCACGGTCTGCGCCTGTTCGAAGCCGAACGAGAGTTGCTCGCCGAACAGCGAAATGATGGTGCCGGGCGAGACCGGGCGGGTCGGGTCGAACGTGGCGCCGTGGACCGCGCCGCGGTAAGCCGCCTCCGGCCCGACCAGCGCCTGGACCGAAAGCCACACCTCGATGCGATGCGGACCGTTGGCGGCATTGGATTCCACCAGCAGCGTCCCCGGATAGAGGCCCGGCGCGACGCCGTCCACCGCGGCTTTCACGGCCACGAGATTGCCGTCGAGCACTTCGGCCGAAAGCCAGTCTCCGCCGCTGTCGGTCGAAACCGCGACGCCCGAAACGCTCAGGTCGCCCTGCCCGCGGTTGGAGAACGACAGAAACTGGTCGCGCACCGCGATGCCTTCGGCCGTCTCGAGGACCATGCGCTCGGCGCTGGGGACCGCGATCGGCTGCGTCGTCACATTGAGCGTCACCGGGATCGAGCGGTTGTCCGGCGCGAACGAAGAGCCCTCCACGAACACCGTGCCCGAATTTGGGCCGTTGGACATACCGGGCCGGTAGCCGGCCACGATCCGGTGCGTGTGCAGGAAGCGGAACGAGCCGAGGCCGGAGCTGGAAACCTGCAGAAATCCCGCCGAGGAAGACAGCGCCGGCGCCGGGCCTTCGGGGGTTTCAAAATCAACAAAGTCGCTGGCGCCTTCGATCGGCGGCACGTAGAGGTCGACTTCTGAGGGCGTGTTGCCGCCTACGTAGATCGTCACGCCCAGCGACTGCGGGGCGTCAATCGCGCCCGGTGCGGTCACGCGGACCGTGCCATTGTATTCCCCCGCCTCAAGCGAAGACGCCGCAAACTGTACCGCGATGCGGAAACAAGTGATCGAACCGTTGAACGAGCACGGAATGCCGGAAGCGACTTGCGGGGTGAGCCAGGGAGAGAAGCTGCCGGTCGCCTCGACGGACAACGTGCCGCTGCCGGCGTTGAAAGCCTCGAAAAAGAGGTCCGCCGGACCGTTCGTGCCGGTTGGAACCCAGATGGGCCGGGTGAGATTAGCCGGGATGCGGAGTTCCAGGCGCGGCTGTGCAGCCAGCGCACCGGCTCCGAGCAAACAGAGGAAGAAACCAAGTAAAGCTTTTCGAATCATGCGGAAACCTTCGGCGGAAGCCGGACGCAGGCGGGGCGAGCAACTCTATTCTAAACCACCAGGCATTCTGCCATGGGGTGAAGCCTCACAAAGTAAAAAATCTATAAACCCGGCGGCGCCCCTAGCCGCGCCATGGCACAGTAAGGGGACGCTTTGCTCGTCGCGCATCGATCGCGACCGCGAGGTTGGCTTCGCCGCAAGCTGCTCGCAAGGCTCTGCGCATCGTTTTGGCTGGCCGCGCCCCGACTGGCTGCGGTTGGCGCAGAAAAGGCGGTGTATCGCGGAGGCTCGCTGGAATCGCCCGCTCCGTCGGCTGACGGGCGACTTTCAGCAAGAGGAGACGAGGACCTCGTCTTTCTCTACGACGGCGGAGAGTTGCGCATACCCTACGAGAGCGTCAATCTGCTCGAGTACGGCCAACAGGCCGGTCGCCGGCTGCTGCTGTCGATCACCGTGTCGCCGCTGTTCTTGCTGTCAAAGAAACATCGACACTATCTCACCATCGGATTCGTGGACGACAACGAGCAGCAGCAAGCCGCCGTCTTCGAGCTCGGCAAGAAAATTGTCCGCAGCACCCTGTCCGGCCTCGAGGCCCGCACCGGTCGCCGCGTGGAGTACGAGAACGAAGAGGCGCGCACGGCGGCGCGGCGCTGAAACGCCGGCGGCGGTCCAAGGAGGAAGCCCATGTGGTCCCGAAGGTTCTGGCTGCTGAGTGTCGCGCTGGGAGTTGCCGCGCCTGGAGCGGGCAAGGACCCGGCCGCGCCTGATCGCGTGCTGCTGAAGCTGCTTGACGTGCGGACTCTGCACGTGGAACCGCTCGAGGGCGAAGGCACGGGCCCGATGCGCGACATGCTCATTGCGGCGCTGCAAGGAACGGGGCTATTCGTGCTGACCGAAAAGCCCGAAGCCGCCGATGCCGTCGTGCGCGGGTCAGGCGAGGATCTGATCTATCAGGACTTCGAGCGCCGCCGCGCCGGCATCAACGCGCGGGGCGCGGCGGCGGGCAGCCGCCGCGAGTCCGGGGAGTCGCGCTACAACTCGGCGAGCTTCGGCGTGGGCGACACCGAGACCAGCGAGCTGCGCGAGCGCCGCCACGAGGCGGTGGCGTCGGTGCGGGTCCTGCTGCCCAACGGCGAGATCATCTGGTCCACCACCCAGGAAAGCAACGGCGCCAAATTTCGGGGCTCCGCACACGACGTGGCGGAGAAGGTAGCCGAAGACCTGCTGCGCGCCTACCGCAAGGCCGAGAAGCTGCGATAGCGCGGGCGCTGCTGCGCTGAGCCCTACGGCCGATAGCAATATGCACGACGCTTACCCGCCCCAACGCCGATCCGTCCGGCTGCAGGGCTATGACTACGCGCAGCCTGGGTCCTACTACGTAACCGTGTGCGTCGCCGGCATGCGTTGCGTTCTGGCAAACGTCCGGGGCGGCAAAGTCCAACTGACTCGCCTTGGCGGGGTCGTCGACGCCTGCTGGGCTGCCATCCCGGAACACTTTCCCGGCGTCTCGCTCGACGAGCACATCGCAATGCCCAACCACTTCCACGGCATCGTCCGGATCGACGCCGAACGAGCGGAGTGGAGCACACAGCGTTTTCGCCAACTTACGACCGGATCGCTGTCAACGATAGTGCGCTCCTTCAAGGCCGCGGCGACCCGCGCCGCTCGGGAGGCCGGTCTGTGGGACAAGCAGCCGCTATGGCGGCGCGGCTTCTACGAACACGTCATCCGACCCAGCGAGGAGGAGACGATTCGGAACTACATCCTCGACAATCCGATCCGCTGGCAGCGCCGGCTCGACGGCCGGCGAACGCCTTGACGCCACCAACGCGTAGGGGCGCAGCATGCTGCGCCCGCGGTGGCGACAGGCACGAAGTTTCCCTTCGGCAACACGCGGCGGAGCGGGCTCAGCATGCTGAGCCCCTACGGCCACGGCACGGATGGCACTCGCCAGCCCGAAGCCAATCAATAATCCCGAAACGGCCCGCGCGGCTCCGCCTTCGCCATCTCAGCTTTCCACTCGCGGAAGCGCTGCTGCATCATCTCGAGCACCTCCGGCTTCTCCTGCGACAGGTCGCGGCTCTCGCCGATATCCGCAGAAAGGTCGAAAAGCCCGCCATAGTTCGGGGCCTCCACCCATTTCCAGTTGCGGTAGCGCAGCGCGCGCGTGGTGCGCCGCTCCCAGGCCATCTGCTCGCGCGGCGACTCCTGTTTGCCGGCCAGCACGGGCAGCATGTCGAAGCCGTCGGAGTGGATGTCGGGCGGCAACTCGGCGCCGGCCAGCTTCACCAGTGTCGGGAAGATCTCGAGCGAGGTGAGGAACTCATCGGTCACCGTCCCCGCCGGGATCATCTTCGGGTAGCGAGCGGCAAACACGACGCGCACGCCGCCCTCCCACATCGTCGCTTTCTTGCCGCGCAGGGGCGCATTGTCTGCGCGTCCCGAGCCGCCGTTGTCGCTGAAGAAGATGATGAGGGTGTTGTCGAGTTCGCCGCGGGCCTCGAGTTCGCCCAGCATCTCGCCGATCGCCTCGTCCATCGACGTGATCGAGCCCAGATACCGCGCCTCCTTCGAGCCCGGCCACTCCGAGCCGTACATCTTCAGATGCTCGGCCTTGGCCTGCGGTCCGGCGCGCTCGAAGTTCGAGGCGCCGTGCGGCGCATTGAAGGGCATGTAGAGGAAGAACGGCTCGTCATGATGCTCGCGGATGAAGCGCACGCCCTCGCGCCCAAAAAGGTCGGTCGCGTAGCCGGACTCCTTGATCTGGTCGTTGCCGCGCCACATCGACGGCCAGCCGTAGCGCTCGTGCGTGAAGTAGTCGATGCCGGTGTTGGTGAAGCCGTAGAAGAAGTCGAAGCCGCGCTGCAGCGGACGGTAACGGGTGAGCTGTCCCGAGTCCCATTTGCCGACCACGCCGGTCGCATAGCCGGCCTGCTTGAGCACCTCGGCGATGACTGTTTCGCGCTCATCGAGACCCAGGATCGCCTCGGGAGTCACCGCGTATTCCTCGGGCTCGAAGGTCACGCCGAAGTCCGCGACGTCGTTGCGGATCATGTCGTACAGCCCGTTGCGCTGCGGATAGCGGCCGGTCAAGATCGAGCCGCGCGACGGCGTGCAAGCCGGCCAGGAGACGTAGAAGTCCGTGGCGCGCACGCCCTCGGCGACGATGCGGTCGAGGTTCGGGGTTTTCAGTTCCGGACGGCCGCAGCAGCCCAGATCGGCGTAACCCTGGTCGTCGGAGACGATCAGCAGGATGTTGGGCTTGTCCTGCGCCCAGGCGACCAAAGGCAGGCAAAACAGCAGTGTGAGAAGGGTTCGCACGGCCCAGACTTTAGCATGAAAAACTTTGTCGCATCCCGTGGGGGCCTCGCGCCATCTATACTAGGAGTTGGCCGTTTGCTCGCGGCCAAGTTCCCACAGTTCGAATGCGCACTCTATTGAACAGCGAAAGTCTGGACAGGCTCGGCATGGCCGCGTCGGTGGCGTGCGGCGTGCACTGCGCCCTGGCCCCGCTGGCGGTGGGCGCGGTGGCGGTGTTGCCGCTGGAGTGGGCGTTCTCGCGTATGAGCGAGGCTGTGATGCTGGGCCTGACGCTGCTGCTGGCCGTGGCGAGCCTGGCGCCGGCCTATCTGCGCCAGCACCGCAAGAAGAGCTGCCTGGGACTGTTTGCCGTCGGCGCGGCCATTTTGGCGTTCGCCAAGATCGCCCACCACAACGGCCCCTGGGAGCCGATGCTGCTCGCCAGCGGCGCCGGCCTGATCGCCTCGGCCCACCTGGCCAACTTGCACTTCTGCCGCCAGTGCCAGAAGTGCTCCCACGAATCGGAATAGTCGGGCGCCAGCCCGCCGCGTACCAATCCGCCCACACCCGATGTGAGCCGCCCTCCTTTAGGAGGCGGGAGCCAATGGGGACACGGGAGCCAATGGGGACAGACTCAATTCGACATCAGCCTGGCTCCTAACTGGTTTCAAATGAGCCGGTTCGCATGCGACGATGATTTTCGGCAGCGCTCAAACTCTCCGGTAACGGACTGATTAAAAGCCACTTGGTGTTCACACGTCCTCAGGACAAGTGGAAATTGAGTCTGTCCCGGTTTGGGCCCGGTTTGGGCTCAAGCAACTCTGAAGAAGATGCTCGCCGGCGGGATCGAGCAAGTTCGGGTGGCGATGCGAGCGGTGGCTTTGCTGCGGCTCGGAGAAGGAATGGGAGCGCCGCAGATCGCCGCCGTGTTGCCGCTGTCGCGGCAATCGGTGCGCAACATTGCCCGCCGCTATGAAGAAGGCGGTCTCGAACGCGCGCTCTACGACAAACAGCGGCCCGGCGCGGAGAGTTTGCTCAGCGCCAAACAGCGCCAACGGATCATCGCCATGGTTTGCTCCGATCCGCCCAAGGGGCGCGCTCGTTGGACGGTGCGGCTGGTGGCTGAAGAAGCCGTCAAGCGGCGACTGGTTCCACGAGCCGGCCGAGAAACGATTCGAGTCTTGCTCGAAAGCCACGACCTCAAGCCGTGGCGGGAAAAAAATGTGGTGCGTGGCGGATCTTGATGAGGACTACATCGGCTGCATGGAGGATGTCCTCGAAGCCTATGAAAGACCGTACGATCCGGCGAATCCGATGGTCTGCCTGGACGAGAAGCCGGTGACGCTGCACGCAGACATTCGTTCGCCGAGGCCGGCAACGCCGGGACACGAGGCGCGGTTGGACAGTGAGTATCAGCGCCGCGGCACCGCCAACGTGTTCTGTGCGGTCGAGCCCAAGGCGGGCCGCCACTTCACCTTCGTCACGCCGAACCGCTCGGGGGTCGAATTCGCCAAGGCGCTGTTTGAGTTGGCCTTGGCCTATCCCGAGGCGGAGACGATCCATTTGGTGATGGACAATCTCTCGACGCACACTCGCAAGTCGCTGACGGAGCTGTGCGGCGAGGAGTTTGGCGGGGAGATCTGGAGCTGCTTTACGCCGCATTACACGCCCAAGCACGGCAGTTGGCTCAATCAAGCCGAGATCGAGATCAGCCTGTTCTCGCGTCAGTGCTTGGGTCGGCGGCGCATTCCAGATCTGGCGACCTTGCGACGCGAGGCGGCAGCCTGGAACCGTCGGGTCAACCGCGATCGGGTCAAGATCGACTGGAAGTTCGACCGCAACGCCGCCCGCTGCAAGTTCGG